>Ga0265297_10004477_pt1 | contig 22810 bp, 24 predicted proteins | sample Munlanlwell13791_FD_192502 | JGI IMG/M metagenome (GOLD analysis project Ga0265297, IMG submission 192502) | Leachate microbial communities from a municipal landfill in Southern Ontario, Canada - Leachate well 137-91 | ecosystem: Engineered > Solid waste > Landfill > Unclassified | place... | reverse complement strand
AACCGAAAGCAGCATTGAAGCGATAACCGTTATGGAAAACTGCCGGTAAATAACTCCGGTGGATCCGGTAAAAAAAGCCATCGGCCCAAAGACTGCTGAAAGCACCAGGCCTATACCGATAAGCGCGGGAGTAATCTGCTCCATGGATTTTGCCGCAGCCTCCCGGGGCGAAAGCCCTTCCTCGCTCATCAGGCGCTCCACGTTTTCAACTACGACAATAGCGTCATCTACCAATAAACCAATGGCTAAAACCATGGCAAACATGGTAAGCATATTAATCGAATAGCCGAAGAAGCTCAAAGTCGCGAAAGTTCCCAGCAAGACTATGGGCACAGCTATCGTCGGAATAAGTGTTGCCCGGATATTGCCCATAAACAAATACATAACCAGAAAAACCAAGAGTATGGCTACACACAAAGTTTTAAATACTTCTTTAATGGCTACGAGAGTAAAAGGCGTTGTATCATAAGGATAAATCACTTTCATCCCTTGAGGAAAATAACGGCTCAACTCTTCCATCTTTGCCTTGATCCCGTCGACAGTCTTTAAGGCATTGGCTCCGGGTTCCTGCCTTATAGCGATAGCCGAAGATGGCTGGCCTTTATTAAAGTAAACCTTCGTATCCGACTGGTCGCTGCCCAGTTCTGTATACCCTATATCTTTAATCCGGATAGTCGAACCGTCGGGATTAATGCGAATCGGAATATTAGAGAATTCTTCGGGAGTCTTAAGCAGGTTCTGAATGATAATTGAGGCATTCAGGCGCTGCCCCTTTACAGCCGGAGCGCCTCCGAATTGCCCTCCGGAAACCTCAACATTGTAATCTTGCAAAGCTTTGATAACATCCCCTACTGTCAATCCGTAACTAGTCAATTTCTTGGGGTCAAACCAGATACGCATAGCGTATTCGCTTCCAAACCCCTCTGCTTCGCCGACCCCGGGCACGCGCGCAAGAACCGGTTGAATAACGCTAAGCATATAATCGCGTAAATCAATATCGGTCATACTGCCGTCTTCAGAAACCAAACCCACAATCAAAAGATAATTATGGGTGGACTTTTGAACTGAAACACCCCTGCGCTGCACTGTGTCCGGAAGCCGAGGCATTGCCAGCTGAAGCTTGTTTTGCACTTTGGTCCAGGCAATATCCGGGTCAGTCCCGGGAGCAAAGGTCAATTCAATAGTGGAAGCGCCCGAAGCGTCGCTTGAGCTGGCCATATATAACATTTTATCCAAGCCAGTCATCTGCTGTTCGATTATCTGGGTAACAGTATTCTCTACTGTTTCGGCTGAAGCCCCGGTATAAAGAGAGGTAATCCGGATGGACGGCGGAGCAATGGGCGGATATTGAGCAATCGGCAAAGTATAAATAGCCAAACCGCCCAACACCATTATCAGAATGGCAATTACCCAGGCAAAAACCGGACGTTCAAGAAAAAATTTGGATAACATGAATTCTCCGTTTAGCTCGCGCCAGGCATGTTTGAAACAATTTTTACTGAAGTGCCGGACTTGATTTTTTGAACGCCCTCGATAACCACCCGGTCACCGGAATTAAGGCCGGAAGAAACAAGCCATTTATCGCCAATAGCCCGCTGGAGCGTAAGCATACGCTGCTGAATTTTATTTTCGGCAGTAACAATCCAGGCATAGGCTTCGCCTTTAGGGTTGCGGAAAACTGCCTGCTGCGGCACAAGTATAGACTGTTCATTTATCCCTTCGGTAATAACTGCCCTGACAAACATTCCCGGCAAAAGCACGCCATTGGGATTGGGGAAAATTACCCGCAGGATAACCGCTCCGGTCGTCGGGTCAACTGTTATATCCTGAAACTGAAGCGTCCCGGTTAAAGGATAAGCTGTGCCGTCATCAAGTATAAGCTTCACTTTATTCTGGTTTACTTCATCATGATTAAGGCTTCCCCCTTCAAGGCTGCGCCGCAGGCGAAGCAATTCTGTGGTAGATTGCGGAATATCCACATAAATAGGATCCAGCTGCTGAATTGTTGCCAATGGAATTGATTGATACGCCGTCACTATAGCGCCTTCGGTAACGCTGGAAGCTCCTATACGGCCGTTAATCGGAGAAAGCACGCTTGTATATCCTAAATTAATCTTGGCGGTTTCCAATTCCGCTTGAGCCTGCTTGAAAGCGGCATCTGCGTCATCGAATTCCTGCTGGCTGACTGCTTTATCAATCAACGCTTCCTTGTAACGCTCAGCTCTCAACTGCAGAGCCGGCAGGTTAGCTTTGGCTTTGTCATAGGCTGCCTGAAACGGAGCAGGGTCAATTTGGTAAAGCACTTGCCCGCTCTTAATTTCCGCGCCTTCGGTAAACAAACGTTTCTGAATAAGCCCGCTGACCTGGGGCCGGATTTCTGCGATCATGAAAGCAGATGTGCGTCCGGGCAATTCAGTTGTAATGACAGCGCGTTCAGAGCTTATATTATACACATCCACTTCCGCAAGATTAACCGCCGGTTTGCTTTCAGGCGAGCAGCCGATTACAGGACAAAACATAAATGAAATACCTAAAATTATTATTATATTATTAATTTTACTTTGCATTTTCTCTCCAGAATAACCTTACATTCCCATTATTTTTTAGAAACTGCTTCTTTTAAATCGATTATGTGCTCTTCAAAGAATTTTAAAAACTTGTTAAATTCATTTTCAGGGACAAGGCTCATTATTTTATCATAATGCGGCGGCCCGGAAATAATAATTACATTATCTCCCGGCTTGATATCCATCGCTTTTCTGGCTTCTGCCGGAATGACAATCTGCCCTTTGCTGCCTACAGGAACTTTACCGTAAAACTTTTTTGAACTGGCCATTTTCTAACGCCCCCTTCTTCTTTCTAATTCCTACAAATGTTGCTTTGTATAACTAGTATGAAATGTATTACTAAGAAACTTTAACATATTTTCGGATTGTTGTCAATATATTTTCCCACTCTTCTATTATCCCGGTTGTATAAGGATAGTTTCTTCGGATTTTTTTCCTTTTGGCTGATGGAGCAAATTTTACGCAAAAGTTTACTTGTTAATTCTTTTCGGAGTTAACGATATTCTTAATAACTGCCGTCTGTTGCAGCTCCCCGGCAATTACTTCCGCAGCAATTCTGTGGCCCAAGCTATTCGGATGGATATCGTCTCTTAGATTCACCCTAAGCGCTCTCAACCCATAACCCTTAAATGGTTTTTGAAGGTTGACATACCCCCAACCGAATTCTTTGCACCATTTCTGTATCAAGCCCGAAATCCTTGCATCATGCGCATACGATTTCTCAGTCAGATGCGGAAAAACCGCCACTAGAACAGGAATATTTTTCGATCTTGTCAATGTGTATAATTTCCTAAAGGCAAGGTAAATTTTATCATCTCGGATTAAACAGTGGCCGATATAAAAAGATAAGCGGCAACGCTGTAATAATTTTATCAAATGTTCATTTATGAATCTTGCTATCAACAATTTTTCCGTAAAGAATTTATTAAAAGGGACTAAAGATATGTATGGAACCCCGGTTTTATAAAAAGCCAGAACGTTCCGGCCGCCTATCCTTCTTATCCGCTGATAAGCTTCCGCATCATCATTTTGGCAATAAGCAAGTATTACCAGGTCATGCCGTATATCCTGGCAATACTTCCTGTAAGCGATAACCTCCTGGGTTGTGCTCCATCCGCCAGCAGCGCAAACTAAAACATCAAAGTTAACATCCGGATAATTCTGCCGCAGGATTTCTTTCATTTGATCCGAGAATTTTAATTCTCTATGATCCATCTCCCCTCCGCAAGCAACAGAATCGCCCAATACAATTATCCTGCAGGCCCTTAGCCCATTTTGACTGCTTTCATGCGCTGAATCTTTCTCCCCTTTGAGCAAAGCATCTAAAGCGTCATAAGGTATGAAATTTAATTCGCTTTCAACATCCTTTTTTACACCTAGCTCAAATTCTATAAAATATTCTACTCCGTAAGAACTAAAATTCCTCAAATAGGCCTCTCCTGTAAATATAAAGATTGAAAGGGTTAAGAAAATGACAATAAGAATTTTGTAAAACATACCGCCGTCTTCCTATAATAAACAGGGAACGCCCCTCTATCCCGCTGATTAGTTGCCTAGTAAGCAAGGGCTACAAAGACAAAACGCAACCTACTGGCTTCATCAATCAGATACCTTTTACTAAAATGGGGGATTTTGAACACAAGGCTCCGGTTAGCTCATTCGCGCTTATTGTTTGATTCAAAAACTCCGGATGAATGCCTTACTAAGATTTCTCCGGCAATAACGGTTACCAATACTCCAATAATGACCGGCAAAGCAACCCTCATAAAATCATGCCCCGGTTGTATAATCAATACCGATAACGCTATCAAAATAAATACCTCTGCCATAACCGCAAGAAGTATTGCAAACCAGTCCGCACCCGGCACTCGATAAGCCCCTTTAATGTTTTTATCCTTTATTCTTAGGATAATAAAGCTTGGAAAAAGCATTAAATATGAAAATAGCCCGACAATAAGGCTGAAAGAAACCACATGCCAGAACAGCTCCCCTGCATTTTTGGCGATAAACCCGTAAATAATAATCACAACGGTGGAAATCAGCCCCGATACTACCGAAGCGCCAATCGGCGCCATATTCTTGGTCATCTTTCCCAATATTTTGGGCAATCCTCCGTTATTAGCGGCTTCGGCAACTGTCCGGTTTTCTCCCAAATTCCAGGTGACTATTTCCGCAAAAAGAGTAACTGAAATAAGAAAGCCTAAAACCACAGTAATGGCCTGCTGTATCCAGTGACCGCTAAATGTAATTGTAAATACCTGAAGTATTCCGCTGGCAACATTTATCTCGGAAACGGGGATAACTATCCAAACCGCAAACGTTGTAATCAAATACAATGACGCTATCGCAATAGCAGACAAGATAACTGCTTTGGGAATATCGCGCGCAGGATTCTTCATTTCCCCGGAGGCTGCAGATATAAGCTCACAACCTTCCAGGTTGTATATAATTATCGGAATGAACGCGATGGCCGCATTTAAATTGGGAATTATATTTCCCAGATTGATCTCATTAGCAAAACGCCCATTCTTCAAAAAATATATTACTGCTGTAGCGAGCACCCCTATTATAACTATAAGCCTTATAACTGTACCAAAGTTAGGCACCCATTTTGATATCTTAAGCGGGCATAGATTAATCCCGACCGCCATCCATATCATTATAATCCCTATCGATATTTGCGCCCAAAGGCTCATATTCGGGAAGAACATGTGCCCGATAATTTCCGCAATCGCGATATATATTGCAGGTACCCACAACGGTAAAGAAACCCAATAATACCAAATGCTTCTGGCTGCCCATTTTTTCCCTAATCCTTTTTTAATCCAGATATAAATACCGCCTTGCTCGGGATAAACAGAGCCTAATTCTGCGGCGATCAAACCAAAGGGAAGAAAATAACCGACAATACATATCAACCACCAGGATATCGCCGAAGGCCCGATAGCGGCGGAAGTTGCTATGGCCTCTATCCCGAAAATCGCGCAAAACGAAAAAAGGATAAGATCCCAGAATCCCAACACTTTTTTTCTTTCCATTAATTCCCGCCCTTCAAAAACCTGAATCTTGCCCTATTTCCACTTCTTCTCATTTATCTTATACAAAAACAAAACCCTCAGCAATATATTTTATCGCTGAGGGTTAAAATACGCTATTTTCAGTTTGCCTTCTAGGCATAGACCAAATTAGTCACATAATTATGCCATTTTTTTATCACTCCACATCTCATTATAAAATAAAGGATGTAGATGTATATAATTTAATCGGGTAGTCGTGGACGAAGGTCGAACCCTACATCTCCAAGAAATTCAACTACTTGTGAAAACGGCTATCCGCAAAGGTAGATGCGGCTTTATCTATCTAGACCCCACGCCTTTATAAATCTGACTTCCACCAAGAGAAAAAAGAATGCACTATAAAAATACCTAACGGCCTTATTAAATGTCTTTCATCTTCACTCTCGGGGGCATGGCCAAATAAGTTCCACGCAACCCAGCCACCTAATGAATCTGAAAACAAAAACTGCTCTTCTACCTTACAGTCCTTCTTTAACCCGTCGTATGTCCTATCAACAAATGTTCTACAATCTTCGCAAGCCTCTATAAAATCAGGATATGGGAATGATACCATACATCGTTACCCCCTCCCCTATGAGGGGAAATTAACCAAGCTTCTTTGTATAAGTAAAGAGCGTTTTGAAAGATTAGCCTTAGCTACACAGGAATTTCTTAATAAAAGACACGTAATTAAGAATACTCCTGCGCCGGTTCAAAAGATTAAATCGTCACCTCAAGCTCCTGTATCATATTCGCGCAATATTGAAAGTGCCGTATACCCTGAATACACTCCAACGAAAATCTGGGCTACGCGCAACAGCAGCCTATGGCAGTGGCGCAGAGTTTATGAATGGTGGCGCGAATACTACACGACAGATAATACATGAAAAGAGGCACATAATACTCTAGAGTATCTTCTTGCGAAAGGAGAACCCTACTATGTGCCCGCTCTCATATTACCAAATCATGCGGAATTGTAAAGACAAACGAGCACACCGGTATCAGATGATTCAATATGCGCTCTCGCACGGCGTTAAGCCGACAGCGCGCATATTCGGCACATCGCCGCCCATTGTGCGTAAATGGCTTACCCGGTTCAAAAAACAAGGATACGCGGGATTGCTTGATCTGTCCCGTAGGCCGCATAATTCACCGCGTGCTACAGCTAAAGGCGTCAAAGAGCATATCGTGGCCCTGAGGAAAAAATACCGCCGCTTGGGGGCAGAACAGGTCAAGGCGCTGGAGAATCTCAAACAAGCTCCCAAGACGATCCGTAAGTTCTGGAGAGAAGCAGGAGCCCAGCGGGGCCGGCGGAAGAAGAAATACCTCGTTAAGCAGAACCTGCGTGAGGTCAAAAAACAATTCTATCTCTTCCAGCAGAGCTGTGAGGATACCAAGGATCTCTTTGATATCCCTGAATACTGGCCTCAGATGAAACGCTTGAATCTGCCGGTTGTTCAATATACCCGCAGGGAAATAAGCTGCGGTATATTGTTTACCGGTTATGCCAATGAGCGCTCGCTCATGCATGCTACGCTCTTTGCTTCCTACATCAATCACCAAATGGCAAAATACAAGGCAATGCCTAAAGATGATTCGGCGCGCTTACAGACAGATAACGGCTCTGAATTTATCGGGTCATGGAATGCTAAAGAGCCTTCAGCCTATACCAAAACCGTAGAATCCCTGCCCGGGCAAGAGCATGCTACGATATTCCCGGGAGCGCACAGGATGCAGGCTGATGTTGAGACAATTCACGGCCTGATGGAGACAGAGTTCTATGAGATAGAAGAATTCGCTGATAGGGCTGATTTTATGCGTAAGGCTAACACCTATCAGCTGTTCTTCAACCTTGAACGGCCCAATACTTACAAAGAGCATAAGACACCATGGCAGTTAGCCAAAGAGAAAAAACCTGACCTGGATAAACGGCTATTAATGACACCTGCCGTTGACCTGGACCTATTGCTTGAACGATACCTCGCTTTTTTGGCTCAGGGGGGTAAGGATGTATTGACTAATCCCTCTATAAAATCAGGATATACTTCAATAGCCGTATTCGTAATCTCATCAAGCAAGACATCTTTATCAACAATGCTTTCATGGTTAAGCTGAGATACGGCAACAAAAACTCCCGCCACGCTGATAATGAAATCCCAATGCTTGGGTTATACTTTACGGACAACAGCATACCTGTCAAGAAACTGAGTATATGAACTTACAGCTAAAATTCTTGCGGCGGCAGGAAGCTTTTTTTGCATTCTCAAGTAACTTCGTCATATTTATTTTCGCTTAAATAGCTATTTCAATAATTTCCTATTTTGAGGCAATTCTTTGAAATTTTCTTGACTGATAACTTTCCTACCACTTTTGCGTTCAAGCTCTTTTCTGGCATTACCCGCCACAGTACCACCCTCAAATGCGGCTTCTTTATTCTCAACAAACCCTCGAGCATCTTTATTGACAGCGATTTCTTTTGTTGAAGCCTCACCAAGCATTGAAAAGATAAGCTCAAGATCAGTCATGTGATCGCGCAGATTTTCGCTTTTAAGTCCCTTGTGCTTTTTATAAGCCGATGGGGTCATCCCAAACGTTGCTTTGGATATCTCCGCTGTCAAAATTTCGTATTCTTTCTGTTCCTTAATACCTCTCTTTTGCCACTGGTCGGTTAGTTCTTCACGGATAGCGATCCCGCGCATCCGTTTTTCAATCCAGTCATCGCTATACCCTTTTGCCTTATACAAAGCCCTTGTTCTTTTGGTAGCGAGCTCCGGATTCTCGATTTCCTGAATCCGCTCATAACCCACCCGAGCCAACCAGCGCTTAAAAGGCTCGGCTTTCGGGGACGGAATAGACTGGATAATACGAAAAATGCCTTCCGTATTGGCACAATTAAGCTTTTGATCTCCCCCTGAAGTCTTGACTGAAAGGGGGGTGACAAATTGTCCCCACCCTTTGCTAAGCTCCTCATCACGTTTACGCATCTTCTTGACATAATCCTGAACATTAGGCGAGTCAGTAAGCGCGGATACAACATCATTAACCACAAACCACCATTCATTATTATGGATAGTCTTCCTAATCTCTCTTTTTCTGAAAATCGCTATTTTAGTTGAAGTTATTTCTTTATCCATGTTTCCTCATTTTGGCTCATGGCGACCCTGGCTTATTACGACCGCCAGGGTTCGCCTGAGCGTCAACAATGGCGGAGAGGCAGGGAGTCGACCAAAATAATTCTCCCTTCCGTCGATAAATCAATAAGTTACAACAATAAAACTTTTATTACAAGCACAACTTTAAGTCTGGATTTTTCCCGATTACTCCCTTTGCTGCCCGAAGTTTTTCACTAAACTGGGCACATTTTGGGCACAAGCTACATAAAGATACACAAGAAGAATTACTAATGCTTTTTACGACGAGGCATTGTTTTTATATAATGTCGACTAATTAATTGAGTATCAATAATATTTATCATAACGGATATTAGCTTCTTCAAATCATCTAAGTCGCAAACTTTCCATTCCCTATAATAATGGGTTTCGTCATTCCCTAGCCAAGCAGCCCTTACTGCAATTTCCTTTGCTACCACATCTTCAATGTATGTTGCAATACATAAAGACAAACTTGCTTTAGCTATATCTTTTGTTTTTAAGCCTAAGATTTTTGCTTTAGTCTTAATGTAGTCCTTAACAAGAAACTCTAGCGCCTTTCTGTATCCGGCCCCACATATTTCTGTTAATCCATAATTTTCAGCGTTATTCGCTTCTTGATATATACGATAAAATGCCGGCGATAGATCTTTTATTGATTCGGGAACTGGAAGTAATTTAGCGTTACCGGGCTTCAAGCCCTTGAAAAAATACCAACAATGATCTTGGTAACCCCCTGCTTGTATAATACCAACATAATAAGCAAAAAAAACAAGTCCACATTCATTACTTGGGCATCGATAAACTATTTGCAAACAAGAGGAAGTGTCTCCATCACTATTCAAATAATTTCCTAAATGAATGGGTTTTATGTTGCTATGACAAATGGGGCAATAGTCAGCAAATTTATCTATATTTACATTCACTGTTTTACCAAGCTTGTCAAGCGCAGTAATTTCGTAAGACATGCGACCTACCTTTCTTTTGAGGCATTATAGCATAAAATCTAAAGCTTAACTAAAGAATAACAAGCTCGGCAATATCTTTTAGGCTACCCAAATTTAAATTCAGAACATTTAAAGATTTCACAGGTTTATCAATAGGAGGTAACCAAATAAAACGAAATTCATACTGATAAGCATACCTAAAATGTTTAGTAAAAAATGGGGAATCATCCTCTGGATTATTCGCATTTAAAGGATCGATATATGCAACTCTACTTTTTAGCAAAGTCCAATCCGGAAAAAGTTTAATAAAAGCGGCATTTAGAATTTTTTCAAACTCGAAAGGTTGTTTAATTATCACGCACGCATCATAATTAAAATCACTAAATAATCGATGATCGTAGAAACAAGAAAAACAATAAAGATAATAGTTTGTAACGCATTGACTTGTATTAGCAATATTCCCTATGGGCTTTATTTCCGCACTTGGCTTTCCAGTATTCTTATCAATTACATTTATTCTAACCTCTGAAGGTAATTTATAAATTGTCCTGGATAATTCATTATCTCGTATTGCACAATTCAATGAAGGATCATCATACATTGAAGCTGGTTTAATTTGTATTTGACCCTCATCAAACAAAAGTTTCATAAAACATGCTTTTCCATATTTTACCAAAAATGTTCCTTCTTTAAAAACCCTCCCCTCAATAGCTGCAACGCTTTTCGGAGGATCCGGATAAGTAGGCTTATGGATATTAACATTCTTTAATACTCCTGCCGGAAAATTCTGCCCTCGTAAGCAATATTCTTCGTGAACATGGGTGAACTTTTCCAACCAATATCCACCACCTTTTTCAAGGCTTACAAAGCCTATCCGGCCATCTTCTTTCAATACCATAGTATTACCCATAATATCTCGAAGACGCTGCCCCAGCTCTTCATCTGTTAGATGCTCAAGATACCTCCTTCTTTTACGATATTGCAAACGCCACACATCTGATCGTTTAAAAACCGGCTTCTCCGCTCTTTGTAGATTTTCTTTATTATATAGCTCCGAGAGTCTTTTAATCTCTTGTGGATCTTCAATAACTTTATACTGAGAAGAATACTTTATATTTTGTTTAATTTCTGCCGTTATCTCCCTAACTAATTCCCTTTGTCCGTTTTTTTTCAAAGCAAAGAGACCTTTTTCAGCAGGGACCTCTACCAAAACCCACATTTTTACTAAATCCTCTACTATTTCCAAACACCTATACTTATTCCCTAAATTATTTGTGTAGAATTTACCTGGCTCTAACATTTAAGCTCCGTTTTCCATAATTATACCATCGAATTTTAATAAAGTAACTTCTATGAACGAAGTTCTATAAAGCTACCTTAAAAGAGCATCTTCCCTTTTTTTGCCTTTTCCTCAACCACTGATCAATCTCATTCTCCTTAAACCTAACTCCTTTAGGCAACTTATAATGCGGAATGAATCCTGAATGCGTCCACTCATAAATAGTGCTCCGCTTTATCTGGATTAATCCACTTAATTGTTCAACGGTTAATAGCTTTTCCACTGGGTTAGATTACCTCAATCTACGCCTTTTTAGCGTAACTCTTTATTAAATAATAAGTTGCTAATTATTAAATTTAACTTTGTGCCCATATAACGCCTAAAAATTCTAATTTTCGAATTTTTTGACCAATATTTCATATTAATATTCATTATTCTCTGCTTTTTAAATGGCGACAGTTTAATATCCTTTCCTGGCCCAAAATTCTTTTCGTTTCTTACGTCTCGCTGCCCATTCATAAACCCAAGAAGGACATCTTTCGACCACGACACAATTCTTCCGGCACCATCTTTGAAGCGTTCTTCGTGGCATTTGTAAAATCTTTGATGTCGCACGTATACCGTATTTAGCTATTTGCTCAAATGCGAATCTCTTTTGATCCTCTATATAACGAAATCCGCGCGACATGCTTCTAAAATCTTGCATGATTTCATCATACATTTCTTGCTGCATTTGGATTATTAAATTTCTTTGTATAGAGTTTCTCATAATTAAGTTTTCTTTACTTCTATATAAGACAAAACTGTCATTTTCAGCTCCTAGAAACCATAACTTCAGCTTCAATGATTATTTTACCTTGCTTGCCTATTTACTCTTCTTTTTGCCTTTATATGGCATAAATTGATAACTTGGGCAGTTTTTACCCTGGCAATCTTCATTCGACTCCTCAAAACCATTACACTGATAGCAATGCGCTAACATGGCTTGCTTCCGGCTTAGATTAGCTCCTGACTTCCATTTTTCGTATTCCTTCTGCCCCTTTATTATTCCCACGCGCTCTCCTCAAAGCCAACTTTACTTTCTCCATATCTCTGTGCTTAAACATGATTTTCGGAGTTCTTTACTTTCTACAGACATATATATTATGCCAGTATGTACGGTTAAATAGAATGACCCTTGTAGTAGAAATCTTTGAACTGTCCAATGAACTTATAAGCGCAAACTCCTCCAAATAAGCCTCCGTGCTTTATTTTCTCTATAAAGCCCTTATCTTGTAGTTCTTTAAATGTCTGCTGGCTGTCCTTGAACTCATCATATCTTTCACTTCTGAGTAAGCCAAAGTTACCTCGCTAAACGTTTCGTAATTGAACTTTGACCTTAGATAGATGTAAAGAATCTTCGCTGAACTAGATAATCTTCGCCATTCAGGGTCTTTCAATAAGTCTTTCCTTACTGCAACAAAGGGCGGTAACTTAAACTTCTTTTTGCTCAAATTCTTTCTCCATTTTTTCAGCCAATTCTTCAATTCTTCTAACAACCACTTTTTTGATTGTTTCGTAAGTCTGCTTATCTATCGGGTAATAGATATTTATTTCTTTGCCGTTGGGGAGCGTTTTAGTAGGAAAGAGAAGTCTGTAATCACTCCCATCTGGACGGGTATATACTGCAATGGAATTAAGAGAGAGAGAGAGAGAGAGAGAGAGAGAGAGAGAGTTGTTAAAAACTACGGAGGCTATGCCTATGAGACCTTTGTCATTTGGTTTCAGAGGCAGGAAGGTTGTCTCTGTGATCGTTATTTTTTCCATCTCCTAACGTCTCCTTCATATCTTCAAATAAAAATTCAAATATCTTTTCTAATCTAAAATCAGCGTCTTCAGTTGGTTCGTATTCTAAAATTAGCCCAAGATTAGCTTTTGATTTCTCGCTTAACATCTCTCAAATTTCTTTTAAATATAAATAATAAAAAAACTCACGCCTGCATTAAAGCAAATTTCGCTTTTTTACGGCCCGGTTTTGCTTGTGCTACTTGTTCCAAGTTGTCTAATTAAAGTATACGGTTAAACGGGGGTTTGTCAAGGGCGGTAACTCGAACATTCTAGGAAGGCTTTTTATATCAAGGCTAGAGAACAGTGGGGGATATCTGGCAAGTAAAAATAACCCCTAATATAATCAATCCTTCTTTAGCGATTATTTGCGTAATCTTTCTCTTGCGATCTGGCTCTTGGAATTCTACTTGGACTTTCATTTTTGCTCTTTTTATGGGACAAATTTAGGACTATAAGGGATTTTAGAGTCCTTTATTTCTTAAACATCTCTGATAGTTTTTCTCTTCACACTGAGCCATAAATTCAGCATCAGGGAGATATCCTTTATACTTCTCCTGTGTTTGTTCCAAAGCTTTTTTATTAGCGTATGAGGCAAGTTTGACACAATATAACCGAATCCTAATTGGTCTTATTTGAAACCAATAGAACAAGAAACCAAAAACAAAAATAATTATTACTAATATGATGTAAGCGTGTTTAATATTTTTATCCATCTTCGCTATTTCTTTGTAGGACAGATTTAAAACTAACGGTTTATTACTTCTACTTCTCCCACATCAGCATTTACTTTTAATGGTGGGAGAAAATGTAATTTATCTACTTTTTTAGCCCAGCTATCATCGGGTCTATACATTGGCCTTGTATCAATTATAACTTTTATCGGGAAAATATGCAAAATAATTACTGCAAATATAATTAAAAGGATGCGAAAGATAAATTTACCAGAATACGGCTTCGCTAATAACAAGATTTTATTTAGCTGCTCTTTCCTCATTTTCTATGCCTCCCGTAATATTTAACTAAAGCACTTTTCTGCCTTAATAATCAAATGCCTACCATAAAGCAGTTCTTTTGATAACAAAATCTTATTTATCCTTCTGTAATCTATACCGCCTTTCTTGAGAGATCGAGCTTCCTTCTGCCAAGATTGAAACTTAACAATAGGTAATAAAAACCATGCCCCATATCCCTCATATATGCTTGTTAGTATATCTTCAACCTTAAAGCCCGTAGCAGATAATAAATACTCTAATTCATGGTATCTGTACGGAACAAGGTGTAAATTAAAAATGACCTCTCTGGGATTTTTTACTTGGTCTAGCGGGGGCTCCCTAAAATACTCATAAGCACCTTCAAATAGAAAACGCAATCTTGATTTAAGATTTAGAATATTAGGAGTAGATATAACTAACGAACCATTGGTTTTAATAATACGGTTTATTTCTGGCATAACTACATAGGGGTTTCTTAAATGCTCTACGACTTCCATGAGTAAAACATAATCAAAGTAGCCATCGGGGAAAGGCATTTCTTTGGTTATATCGCAATGCTTAAATTCTATTTCATTTCTATACCTAAACCTTGCTATATCGATATCTCCGGCTACCACATCAAAACCTAAGTTTTTTAATCTCTTGGCATAATCCCCATCGCCACAGCCTAAATCTAGCACTTTCCCTTTGGGAAGATTAACAAAAAATTTAACTACTGCTTCAAGCAAAAAATTTGGCTTTCTTTTCTTCATTTAGTTAACTCATAATATCCCCTTTCAACAAAAAGGGGGCGCATATTCCTACCGGCAACTGTGAAGTAAATCCGATAAGACTGCATTTCCCCCTCCCCTTTCGGGGAGTGATGCAGCTTACCTTACTTCACAGTTAGAGGTCCTATGTCCTCTTTAAGGTAAAGCCTTAAACCAAATTGTCCTTACTTCTAAAACAATTTTACCTCAAAAATAAAAAGTAAGCAACTTTCTATTCAACGCCCAGAATCCTTCTAAACTGAACTTCCAGAATATTTAATAGTTGAGGAATTGTTTCTAAAGCTTTATCCCATGTTTTCTTGACTATAGGATTTACCAAAAGGTTACCTTCTTTATCTTTAAACGCAACATTTTCATAATTTAACGAAAGATATGAAGATAATGTAGCAAAGCGGTCAATTAGTTCACAAATGTCAGGTGAAAAATAAATACGATTCCTTTTATAAAATTCATAAAATTTAGTTGTTTCTTCATGTAGCTCTTCTAACCTCTTTTCTTCTTCTGGACTTAAAGTATCATACCTGGTTCAAGCTGCCATTCTTTTCTGTTTTTACGAAGATACTTACGATCAATATCTTCTTTTATCTCGCGGTGTTGATATGCAAAGTGTAGTCTTTGAATAAAACCCCACATGTTATAAAGGTGGACATATAAATCAGCGATCATAGATGCTCTTTTTTCGTGCAAAGATGAAAATTCTATGGATTTTTTGTGAGCTTCAATCTGCAACAATGATTTAAGTTGCTCTATAGCTATATCGCTTTGTGCTTTTAGATTACTTTTATAATTTTCTAAATCTTTAGCCAAAAAGGAACGGATTAAGCTCCGGACTAACCAAGCTAAAGCAACGGTTATAATCCCAGTAGTCCCCAATTTTTCCAACAAATATAGCCAACCCACTTTCCTTACTTTCCTTTAGTTATTGGTCTACCCGCACTTGGTTTAGGCGTAGGCTTATCATTCGTTATCGAACGACCTTCTGTTGGCTTAGGTGTTGGTGGTGGTTTTAAAGGCTCATTTTCCTTAGAATCCATATTTAAACCTCCTTTTAATAAATATACTTAAAATCAACATAAAATTTAGTTAGAATTATTTTCCTTCTATAATAGGTCTCCCTGAGCTCGGCTTAGGTGTTGGTTTAGGCATTGACTTAGGTGCTGGTTTAGCATTTGCCGTCTCAATCTTTCCGTCTGTGGGCTTGGGTGTTGCTACCGGCTTTTCTTTGCTATCATAAAAACTCATCTTTTTCCCTCCTTGTGTTAATGAATAGTTAGTAATTACGGATACAACTAAAAAGAGAAAAATAATATTAGCAAAAAACATTCTAAATGAAATCTTTAATGATTTCCCTTTCTCTTCATTTATTTTAAAGTCATTTTGATATATTTGCCAATAATGAGCAATTAGATATCTTTTGTAAGTGAGAATATCGCTTTTAATTACTTTCTCAGCAAAAATATCTTCATCATTTACAGTCTTAAAATCGCTTCTTGCCCTTGCCGCAAGTAAGGCAAACAATAAAGAAACCATTCCTAACATAAATGCTCCTAAATACAGAATTGTTAGGATAGTAATATAACTTGGAATTTTAATCTTTTCGATTAAGATCCCACCCAAACCAAATATCAATGTTATACATACCCCAACTATACCTATAAGGTTATAGGCCTTATTATCTAATTCTAAACGACGCTTGTTTTCTTTATCCAATAGATCATAATAAGTTGAATAAATTGTATCTATAATATCTTTATCATTTATACGAAGTCTTGACATAATATCTTCAACACTTAACTGTTTATCTTTAACTAATTCTTCGCCTTTCTTGGTCATTTTTAACCAAAAATAACCCATATCTTGCAATAAGTAGAATTTAATCCGTTTTAATATAATAAAATGCATTTTATTATTATGCCACCTCTATCTCAAAGTAGTAATAATAAACAAAAAGGGGTTGAACTGTTGAGTTCAAACCTGTAAAATTAAAACATCTACATAACTAAAATAGTCCTCCTACCTTTTTTGACTATTTTTAACCTCGCAAACAATCTATCAAATAATCGTTCGTTTATTTAGCGAATACGGAGAAAACTCTCTGGCTATATTAACTGTTTATATTATTATCTGCAACAACAACAATCTTTGCTAATTTTTTCAACCTCGCCACGATATTTCTCTCTTGCCATCTTTTGCCTCGCATGATAGCACGTTTCTGGAAAATATTATAAATGTCGCTTGATGTCAAAACAATGATACCAGATTTATTTGCTAAACGCTTTACAGTTTGAGGTATTTCTTGAGTAGTGACAAAAACAAGGACAGTCGGGCCAAAAGGCCTAATCTCAAGGTCAGTATATTTAGCATCAATATCGGAAAAAATATTATGAGTGGCTAAATTTACCGAACCTATAAATTCTCGCATATCCCTTGAACCTACTTTTGCTTTAGCGTAATGCTTAGCTTGAGCCAACATCACAACCGGACATTTTGAATTTGAAGGCAAATATTTCTCTATTTCACGTGAATAGCCAAAAGCATCTAATCCTTGATCGTGAGAAACTGGAGTAACCCATGATTTATAACAACCCATGAATTTTAATATAACAGCACTTAGTTGTTCAAATTCAGTATCGGAAATACTATTAAGGGCATTTTGAAACATCCGCAAACGAGCCCCATACTTGCGCCCGATTCCTTTAATTTTTGTTCCCTCAGGATCAATAAATTCATAGCGCAATAATTGCTTAGTCCTCTGACGCTCATTATATTCTTCAATAAGGATTTTGGTAATTTGTGTTAAAAAACTATCAATTATAGAAGCAACCTTATCCGGAACATAATCTTTCGCAAGAAATAATTCTATGCTTTCTTTGAGTAGCTGCGGTCTGCTGTTAACATCGTAAGCTGTTAGAAAATAAGATACTACCTGGTCTACACACTCAGGGGATATCATAAATACTACCCCTGCCTTTGTTGTTGGCCTATCTCTTTAAGTTGTTGCAATCTTGCTATAACACTATCTATAAGGAGTCTTTCGTCAGGAGCTAAGCGCAGCGAAAGCACATCAATCTTACTCAAGCTATGATTTATTTCACTCATAGCGTCTTTTATAGTTAGTGACTCTTGCCTTGCTTCATCGTCCAACAATTCTGCAATTTCAAGCGCATCAGTCAATGTCTTCTCAGGGTCCATTAGCGTTGCTCTTGCTTTAGCATGCGGCAAGATTTGTTTTAATTTTCGAACATCGGAATATATTTTCAGTTTAGCTTCTTGGCCACCCTCAGGGGCTATCAACTCATAAAATTCTCGCGCCTTGTTAATATCTGTAAATCTGAAGTTTCTATCATCCCAAGTAAAGTATTCTCGTATCACTGTAGAAGAAACTAACTCATTAAACAATAGGTATTGTTCAAAATCCGATCTATCAGCATACAATTCATCTGCTTCCATTGTTCCAAGTGCCTTCATTGCTCTATATCTTCTACTCACTTCCGAAGGCGTTAAACACAAATGTGCTGCAATTGACTGAAAATCCTGCGCTTCAGCTTCAAAAAGTTCTACAATCAATTGGGCTTGCTGATAAGCTCCCCATTGTTTAGGACCGGCCACATGACGAATACCCATAATGACTCTTTGGGCCTTACTAATTTGATCTTTTGGTGCATTTAATATTGCTGCGGGAATTGTAGAGAACTGTTTAATCTGAAAATCAGTTAGATCAATAACTCCTTCTTTTTGTTCTTGCAGTAAAGACTTGAGTGCTGCAATACGCCGATTACCTTCAACTATAAGATAACATCCTCTTTTATGCTCATAAGGAATAACTATAATGCGCTCCATAGGCACGTAACCATTGATTAAAATTGATCGTTTTAACTCAGCCAATTGATACTGTTTATTTTGCTCAATTAGTCTTAGCGTTGCATTCTGTACCTCAGGAAGATGATACTTTTTAAATATTTTCTTTTTATAAATAGGATTGTCAATAAAACGATAATTGTTAGGGTCAAGTAGAAAGTTATTTAAACCTATACTTTTGCTCACGAATGAAATTTTTTTCATCTACCCTCCTCTGCAATATTATTTTTTATCCTTTTATTAGTTATTATACTTTACCATAAAATGGTAGTCAAATAGTAACTGAATCTTGTTAACATATCGTAATTTAAATGAATACAAAATAGATGTTACTTTTAATAAGTTCGCTAAAATTTAGCTATTAACCTCCATATGCGACCATACCACCCGAGACGACACTATACACTTCTCCCAATTTCAACGGTATCCTTATCTGCCGGCTTATAGCTATCTGGGTTATCTTTTACGGGAAGGAAAAATACAGTTCCATGCCAGCCATTATCTTTATCAGCAATCTCTTCTTTTATGTCCTTTTTATCTAAAAACTTATTTTTTAACTTGAGTGCCGTTTCAAGATACCTATGTCGGCAATGATAATCCGGAATTTCAACAAATTCATCAGAAACCTTCTGAGTTCCATCAATCTTCTGGTTAAGATATCCAACGACTTTAGTTGCCTGTAATCCTTCATGCAAAACCTTTACCAATGCATCATCAGTTAGACCATTCTGTTCTAAAAGCTCTTGGAACAAACCCAAATTGACAAGTTTTAACACTAATTCATAACCTCTTTGCCGATCTTTATATCCGGCCTTAAGTGCCGCTGCAGAAGCATTCCCGGATTCAAGATAGAATTTAATAAACCTTCTTTGCCTTATGCTTAATTTTAAGTCAGAAGGATCTTTATCCTTCCGGACTACTCCTATAGAGTTTTCCATTACTCAAGTTCCTTATTTTGAGAAATAAAGGCCCTTCTGCCACCTATCCTTTCCGGTTAGGATTTCTACCAAAACGATAGGGAAAAGAAAAACAATGCTGATCTTCGCACTTTCTTACTAAAGACGGCCTTCCACCTTGACAATCAAGACATCGCGCTCTATGAGCTTCTACTGGAGTTAACATCCCTCTTCTCCTTTCTTCTAAATGGCACAAAGTTCCCTTTCTGATTAAGACGACCTTTTATTCTGTTATAAAACTTTAAGTATTCAACCCCTATACTTACCTTTCTCACAATTCAACCCTATTGGCAGATATTGTTTACTGCTTTGTAATATTGATACGCACTAAGTTGGATTTTGGCCCTTATGCCATTTGGGCAACCAAAAACCTTTCTTAGCTATATATCTTCCCTCGCACCGTTCAGGATTATTGAATAGATCCATATCTATCTCACCTAAAAAAGTTTGCTTTCGGTGGTTCGGAAAGACATTCCCCCGAGCCGCATCGGTCCAAGTTTGATTTATATTCCGCCAAAACCCAGAGGTCAAAAAAGGCGGCAAAACACCACCAATTCACCACCAAAACAATAAAAAAGCCACTTCTGCTATCTTAAGATAACTTGAAATGGCTTTACTACTCTTGTTATATAACTACCTGATTTTAATAGATGTTGCGGTGTTTTAGGTGGGTTTGTATTGGTATACTTCCGGTTAGCATAAAAAACTAAACGGAGAGGCAGGGATTCGAACCCTGGGAACCTTGCGGCTCACATGTTCTCCAGACATGCCCGTTCGACCGCTCCGGCACCTCTCCAAAATTTTTTAATCAATTCTAGCTTCTTGTTTCTTGTAAAGCTTTTGATTTCTAGTTCGCGTTTCAACGCTGAATTCTGATTAGCGTATAATTCCTGATACACAAGCTTTAAAGGTTTACGAAACCGGGTATAACGGCACTGATTCGTCGTATTATGCGCTTTGATACGTTTCTTAGCATCTAAAGCTATACCAGTATATAAAGTCTTATCCTTGCATTCAGCAATATAGACGAACCAAGGACTATTGTAAACGTTTTTATTCATTTCTGAAGATGGCCGAGATACTTCACTCGCTACGCGGCTTGTCGGGGCGTTTAACGCTCGCTTCAGTGTCCGTAAAATTTCCCTTATCGGAGTATCAGCTTGAGATACTTCACTCGCTACGCGGCTTGTCGCCGCGTTACGCTCGTTCAGTATCCGATGAATTTCGCTTGTCGCGAAATTCATCGGAGAGTGGAGGATTTGAACCTCCGATCGTCTTACGACGATAACGGTTTTCGAAACCGCCGCATTCGACCACTCTGCCAACTCTCCTCAATTCTCCTGTATCCCGTACGAAAATTGACCCCGAGTATGTCACTATTTTTATAGCAACGGGAAACTTACTTTAAGCTCTAACCGCGCTTAATTTTTCCTCGCTAATGCCCCAAATCAAAGTCTTGTATTCATCGAGCATTCTATAAGTATTAAAATGCGCGCCCGCGGCAATACAATTAATCATTGTATCAATCCATGGCGAAGAAATACCCGCGTTCCCTCCGCGGGAAGCCGTATAATACATAGCAGCCATTTCTTCCAACGACTGATAAAGCGCCTCTACGTCTTCTTTCATATTGTGGCCGAACTCGGAATCGAATTTTCCCTCAACATAACGCTGCCCGAATATCTTACCTATTCCCCCGTCTTCCGCTTCCACAACCCAGCCATCCAGCGTAGACAACTGCACTACTCCATTAAGCATAGCCTTCATACCGCTAGTGCCGGAGGCCTCAAAAGGAGGAACAGGATTATTCAGCCACATATCGACGCTGGAAGTAAACACCTTGCCCATATGGATATCGTAATTCTCCAAAATCAATATTTTCAGATAATCATAGACTCCTTCAAGGGCATCCACCTTATCCATCATTTCATTAAGATAGGTAAAAGCCAGATTATCATTAGGATGAGCCTTGCCTGCCAGGATTATTTGCAAGGGGCCGACTTTCTTGGCTATCTGCAGAAGCCTTTGGGCATCCTGCAAAATAAGGCTTGGCCTTTTATAGGCGGCGATCCTGCGCGCCCAACAAACAGTAAATACATCCTCTTTTAATTTCCATTTTTCAAGCAAAGAACAAAAAAAGGCTTTATTAACCTGATGCGCTTTCCATATTTGCTGGCGGAATTCAAAGTTACTCTTTAACTTAACCGCGTCTTTCAGGCCCATAGGGCTTGATTCGATATCGTTAATTACGGGACTAAAACGCTTATAAACATCCATAAAACTTTTAGATATCCAGGTGTAAGGATGAACTCCGTTAGTAACATAGCGTATCCTGTCTTTGTAACCGGGAAATTGCACCTGCATTACTTCCTGATGCCTTTTAGCCACCGCGTTTATGGAAGAGGAAACATTCATCGATAAGAGCGTAAGGTTAATCAACCCCGGCCTCTCCCTGCCGTATTTCTGCACAAGCCTGCAATCCTCATCCCGCAGGTTAAAGCGAATATCATCCTCGGAAAAACGGTCATGCCCCGCTTGAACCGGAGTATGACAAGTATAATAGAATTTAGTTTTTAACGTTTCTACCTCGCTATCCGAAAGCCCGACAGCTTTAGCCACAAAAGCAAGCGCGGCATGCCCTTCATTCAAATGAAAAATATCGATATTATAATTTAATTCTTTGATCGCGGCGACCCCTCCGAAACCAAGCACCACTCTTTGCATCAACTTTATCCAGTTATTATCGCTGCGGTATAACTGGTCAGTCAGCGCCCGTATCTCTTCGCTATTCTCAGGGATCTCGGCATCAAGCAGGATAAGCGGCACAACATAATCATGCTTATAACTATAGACATAATATTTCCAAAGCCGCAGGCGAATATCTTTATCCCTAAGCTTTACGGTTACGATATTCTTAAGCGGGATAAGGCCCGGATAGCTATGCGGATCCCAATGCATTTTTTCGGGGACCTGCCCATATTTAAACCAGAATTTCTGGCGGAAATAACCGGAGTGCCACAATATGCCGATAGCTGCTGCCGGCATTTTATAATCCGCCATAGTCTTAACCGTGTCTCCGGCTAATACTCCCAAACCGCCGCTATATATGGGCAAATCAATAATGCAATCGACGTTTACGTCAAATAAATAATCTGCCAGGCGGTAGTTCGAGAAGACGGTATTCTCGGGGATTTTATTCTGGGGGTCAACCTTGTTATTAGAAGTAAAAGTATTATAAAAACTGGTTGCCAAACCATACTCCATTGAAAAATAGGCAATACAACGTTCACTTGATTCACGCAACCGCTTTTCCGCCTTAATAATCAATTCCAGGGGCATACCGAAATATTTGCCGTCGCAAATATCCCGGGAATAACGCTCGTTGAATCCCTCAACATCAACTAAAGAA
>Ga0265297_10004476_pt1 | contig 22818 bp, 22 predicted proteins | sample Munlanlwell13791_FD_192502 | JGI IMG/M metagenome (GOLD analysis project Ga0265297, IMG submission 192502) | Leachate microbial communities from a municipal landfill in Southern Ontario, Canada - Leachate well 137-91 | ecosystem: Engineered > Solid waste > Landfill > Unclassified | place... | reverse complement strand
CCGGCTTGTCTTATCGAGGTTCGCCGTGCTTACCGCTTCCAATATCACCATGCAGTTCGGGGCCAAGCCCCTGTTCGAAAACGTCAACGTCAAGTTCGGCGACGGCAACCGTTATGGCCTGATCGGCGCCAACGGCTGCGGCAAGTCCACCTTCATGAAGATCCTGTGCGGCCTGCTCGAACCCTCGGCCGGCAACGTCTCCAAGGACCCTCACGAGCGCATGGCCTACCTGCGCCAGGACCAGTTCGCCTTCGAGGACATGCGCGTGCTCGACGTCGTGCTGATGGGCCACGAGGCGCTATGGGCCTGCATGACCGAGAAGGACGCCATCTACATGAACCCGGAGGCGACCGAGGACGACTACATGCACGCCGCCGAGTTGGAGGCCAAGTTCGGCGAGATGGGCGGCTACGATGCCGAGGCGCGCGCCGGTCAACTGCTGCTCGGGGTCGACATCCCGGTCGACAAGCATCAGGGGCCGATGCGCGAGGTGGCGCCGGGCTGGAAGCTGCGCGTCCTGCTGGCCCAGGCCCTGTTCGCCGACCCGGACATCCTGCTCCTCGACGAGCCGACCAACAACCTCGACATCAACACCATCCGCTGGCTGGAGGACGTGCTCAACGCGCGCAACTCCACCATGGTCATCATCTCGCACGACCGCCACTTCCTGAATCAGGTCTGCACCCACATGGCCGACCTCGATTTCCAGACCCTGCGCGTCTACCCGGGCAACTACGACGACTACATGGAGGCGGCCACCCAGGCCCGCGAGCGCCAGCAGGCGGCCAACTCCCGCGCCAAGGAAAAGATCGCCGACCTGCAGAACTTCGTGCGCCGCTTCTCGGCCAACGCCTCCAAGGCCAAGCAGGCCACCAGCCGCCTGAAGCTGATCGACAAGCTGAAGCCGGAGGACGTGAAGCCGTCCTCGCGCCAGTATCCCTGGATTCGCTTCGATTACGACGACAAGGAAAAGCTGCATCGTCTGGCCTGCGAGATCGAAAACCTGACCTTCGGCTACGAGGCCGACCAGCCCATCATCAAGGGCTTCAGCTATACCGTCGACGCCGGCGACAAGATCGCCATCATCGGCGAGAACGGGGTCGGCAAGACCACCCTGCTCAAGCTGCTGGTCGGCGAACTGACGCCGCAGCGCGGCGCCATCAAATGGGCCGAGAAGGCCAGGCTGGGCTATTACGCCCAGGACCATGCGGCCGACTTCGCCAAGGGCGAGAACCTCACCGACTGGATCAGCGGTTATGTCCGCGAGGGCGGCTACGAGGGCGACGACGCCGAGACCCTGATCCGCGGCACCCTTGGCCGCCTGCTGTTCAAGGGCGACGAGGTGAAGAAGTCGGTCAAGGTCATCTCCGGCGGCGAGCAGGGCCGCATGCTGTTCGGCAAGCTGATGCTGCTGCGCAGGAACGTGCTGCTGCTGGACGAGCCGACCAACCACCTGGACATGGAGTCGATCGAGTCGCTCAACACCGGCATCGACGAATTCAGCGGCACGCTATTGTTCGTCTCGCACGACCGCGAATTCGTCTCCTCGCTGGCCAACCGCATCATCGAGATCAAGCAGGACGGCCGCATCGTCGATTACCGCGGCAGCTATGAGGAATACCTGGCCAGCCAGGGTATCGAATAGAATCCGGTCATTCCGAGAGGAGGCACCATGACCCTGTCCGCCCGCACCCTGATGATGACCGCCACCTTGCCCTTGCTCGCCGGTTGTGTCCAGGACACCGCCTCCTACATGATTGACGGCGACCGCAACCACTCCATCGTCGTCATGCGTTCGCAGGACTGGTTCTGGAGCAGCAACGTCGACCTCGCCATCACGGTGGCGCGCCAGCCCGACTGCCTGGGCGGCCTCAATGTGAAGGGGGTGCCGCTCACGACCGATCTGGTGCTGCACCGTGCCCCGGAGGAATACGCCGAGCCGATCTACATACTCGACATCGCAGGCGTCGACTATGCCGTCAGCACCGTGTCATGCCGGGTGCAGAAGTTCGCCCAGGCGCCGGCCGATCCGGGTCCGGTGATCGGCAGTTTCAAGGAAGCGGAAGGCAAGTTCCAGTTTGCCAGCGCAGCGAAGTAGCCTGCCGCGGTCGGCTGAATATAAAAAGCCCATCGGTCTTTGCAGACCGATGGGCTTTTTTTTCATGCCTGGGCGCCAAGTCCATTGAGTTCCAGACCCTCAGCAAGAGCGTGACGGCCGTCAGCGCTATCAGCCGCGCCGCATACTGTCGAAAAGTGGCACCCCTGACTCGGTGCCCGCGGAGCGGGCCGGTGTGGGAAGGGGCGCCAGGACTTTTGAGTTCCAGACCGTCAACTTGGCTGTGACGGTCGGCGCTCAATCAGCCGCGCCGCATGCTATCGAAAAAGTCCGCGTTGTTCTTGGTCGCGCGGACCTTGTCGCTGAGGAATTCCATCGCGTCCATGTCGTCCATCGGGTAGAGCAGCTTGCGCAGCACCCATATCTTCTGCAGCACCGCCGGCTCGATCAGCAGTTCTTCCTTGCGGGTGCCGGAACGGTTGACGTTGATGGCCGGGTAGACCCGCTTCTCGGCCATGCGGCGGTCGAGGTGGATCTCCATGTTGCCGGTGCCCTTGAACTCCTCGTAGATCACGTCGTCCATGCGGCTGCCGGTGTCGATCAGGGCGGTGGCGATGATGGTCAGGCTGCCGCCTTCCTCGATGTTGCGGGCGGCGCCGAAGAAGCGCTTGGGCTTCTGCAGGGCGTTGGCGTCGACGCCGCCGGTCAGCACCTTGCCGGAGGCCGGCTGCACGGTGTTGTAGGCGCGCGCCAGGCGGGTGATGGAGTCGAGCAGGATGACCACGTCCTTCTTGTGCTCGACCAGGCGCTTGGCCTTCTCGATCACCATCTCGGCGACCTGGACGTGGCGGCTGGCCGGCTCGTCGAAGGTCGAGGCGACCACCTCGCCGCGCACGGTGCGGGTCATCTCGGTGACTTCCTCGGGACGCTCGTCGATCAACAGGACGATCAGCACCGCTTCCGGGTGGTTGGCGACGATGGAATGGGCGATGTGCTGCATCATCACCGTCTTGCCGGTCTTGGGCGGCGCCACCAGCAGGCCGCGCGAACCCTTGCCGATCGGCGCGACGATGTCGATGATGCGCCCGGTCATGTTCTCTTCCGCCTTGATCTCGCGCTCAAGCCGGAACGGCTCGTTGGGGAACAGCGGGGTCAGGTTCTCGAACAGTATCTTGTGCTTGAGCACTTCCGGCGATTCGCCGTTGACCTTGTCCAGCTTGGTGATGGCGAAGTAGCGCTCGCCATCCTTGGGGGTGCGGATCTCGCCTTCGATGGTGTCGCCGGTATGCAGATTGAAGCGGCGGATCTGCGACGGCGAGATGTAGATGTCGTCCGGGCTGGCCAGGTAGGAGGTCTCGGCCGAACGCAGGAAACCGAAGCCGTCCGGGAGGACTTCCAGCACCCCGTCGCCGTTGATCGTCTCGCCCTTCTTCGCCATGCTCTTCAACAGGGCGAAGATCAGCTCCTGCTTGCGCATCCGGTTGGCGTTCTCGATTTCGTCGGACTCGGCCATGGCGAGGAGATGGCTGACGTGTAATTGCTTGAGTTCAGATAAGTGCATGGTGCTTGGTTTATGGGTGTGGCGGCGGCGCTATGGCCGCGGGTGCATCTCGGGGGAGGGGGTGTTCGCCCGGCAGGACTGCCGGGCGTAGAGAAGACTAACGAGGTTTAGATGTTGCTGTCAACAAATGCGGTGAGCTGGGACTTGGACAGGGCACCGACCTTGGTGGCCTCGACGTTGCCGTTCTTGAAGATCATCAGGGTGGGGATGCCGCGGATGCCGTACTTGGGCGGGGTCTGCTGGTTCTCGTCGATGTTCAGCTTGCAGACCTTCATGCGGCCGGCGTACTCCTTGGCCACTTCGTCGAGAATCGGCGAGATCATCTTGCAGGGACCGCACCAGTCTGCCCAGTAGTCCACCAGTACCGGGGTTGGGCTTTGCAGGACTTCCTGTTCGAAGGTGTCGTCGGTGACGTAATGTATGTGCTCGCTCATGGATGGAACCTCGTGCGGAAGATGGTGGTGTATTGGTGCGGTGGCACTGAATTGGCCAAACCGGAAAACGTCGTTATCCTAGCGAAAAAGCCCGAATGAGGAAAGCGCATGACTTACGTTGTTACCGAGAACTGCATCCAGTGCAAATATACCGATTGTGTCGAGGTCTGTCCGGTCGACTGTTTCCACGAAGGGCCCAACTTCCTGGTCATCGATCCGGAGGAGTGCATCGACTGTACCTTGTGCGTCGCCGAATGTCCCGCCGAGGCCATCTTTGCCGAGGATGACCTGCCGGCCGACCAGCGCCGGTTCATCGAGATCAATGCCGAACTGGCCAAGTCCTGGCCGGTGATCGTCGAGAAGAAGCCGCCCCTGGACGACGCCGATGCCTGGCTCGGCAAGCCGGGCAAGGCGGCCATGCTGAAGAAATAGCTACTGCCATCCGGCCAGGATCTGGCGCAAGGCGTCGTCCTGTACCGGCACCGGCAGGGCGGCGTCGATGCGGAAACGCTGCCTGACCTTGTCCAGCGCGGCCTGATGGGCCGGGTCGTAATACACCAGCACCTTCACCTCGGGCATGGCCTGCACCGTCGCCAGCAGCGACTCCAGGTTGCTCAGCCGGTCCCGGAAATCGGGCTGGAAATAGAAGTCCGCCGCGACCACGGCAGGCCGGTTCTTGCGCAGCCAGGCAATCGCCTTGCGCACTGCAAACTCGGTCTGGACCCGATAGCCCATGGCCTCGTACACGGCCCGCAGGCGGTTGTGGGCGAGAAACTCGACGATCGCGAGCAGGTTGGCCGGTTCTGTCATGTCTTTCACCAAAACAAAAGGGGGCCAGCGGCCCCCTTTTTCATGCCGATGACGGCAATTACAGCTCTTCGGCGTGCTTGGCCAGGTACTCGGCGACGCCGGCGGTGGAGGCCTTCATGCCTTCGTCGCCCTGCTTCCAGCCGGCCGGGCAGACTTCGCCGTGGGCCTCGACAAATTGCAGGGCGTCGACCATGCGGATCATCTCGTCGACGTTGCGGCCCAGAGGCAGGTCGTTGACCACCTGATGGCGGACGATGCCGTGCTTGTCGATCAGGAAGGAGCCGCGGAAGGCGACGCCGGCGTCGGCTTCGACGTCATAGGCCTTGCATATCTCGTGCTTGATGTCGGCGACCAGGGGGTAGCCGACCTTGCCGATGCCGCCGTTGTTGGTGGCGGTGTTCTTCCAGGCCAGGTGGGTGAAGTGGGAGTCGATGGAGACGCCGATCACCTCGACGTTGCGCTTCTGGAACTCGGCCAGGCGGTGGTCGAAGGCCAGCAGCTCGGACGGACACACGAAGGTGAAGTCGAGCGGGTAGAAGAAGATCACCGCATACTTGTCCTTGATATGGGCGGACAGGTTGAAGTTTTCGTTCATGTCGTTGTCGCCCATGACGGCGACGGCGGTGAAATCGGGGGCTTGCTTGCCAACCAGAACAGCCATTTGTACTTCCTCTCGATTGAAATTTAAGTGGTAATCAACCTGTCAGCCTCCCCGCTGACGGCCTTTGGTTCATTGGGCAGGCGCCCAAATTAGGCTAGCAATTTACTAGACTTCTGTGAATTTTTGAAGCGCGCTCCGGAATCGCCGCGGAGCGGAAGGCGCACCGCGCCAGCTCAGGCCGCCTTCTTGCGCCGCACCGGCTTGGCCGGCCCCTTTTCGATCTTGGCGGCCAGCAGGGCCAAGGCCTGGTCGAGGGTAATCTCTTCCGGCTTCATGTTCTTGGCCAGGGTGGCGTTGAGCTTGCCATGGCTGACATAGGGACCGTAGCGGCCATCCTTGACCATGATCGGCTTGTCGTCGTCCGGATGCTTGCCCACTTCCCGGCCCGGGCTGCCGCCGCCGCGTCCGACCGCCGGCGCGGCCAGCACCTCGAGCGCCTGGGCCAGGTCGATGGTGTAGACGTCGAGGTTCTTCGGGATCGACTTGAACTTGCCGTCATGCAACAGGTAAGGCCCGAAGCGGCCGACGTTGGCGACGATGGGCAGGCCGGTCTGCGGGTTGTGGCCCACCTCGCGCGGCAGCGAGAGCAGCACCAGGGCTGCGGCCAGGTCGGCGCCCTCGACCGGCTTGTCCTTCGGCCAGGAGGCCCGGCGCGGTTTCGGCGCCTTCTTGTCTTCCGGCATGTCGCCGACCTGGACGTACCAGCCGAAACGGCCGTTGAGCAGCTTGACGGCCAGGCCGGTGGCCGGGTCGTCGCCCAGTATGATGTCCTCTCCCGGCGCCGGCTGGTCGCCGTAGGGCCGGGTGTAGTCGCACTCGGGATAGCCGGAACAACCGATGAACAGGCCGCGTTTGCTCGATTGCAGCAGCAAGGGTTTGCCGCACTTCGGGCACGCCTCGTCGACCGGACAACCGCGCTCGACCTTGGCCTTGGCCTCGAGCTGGCCGGAGAATTGGCCCCAGAACTCGGCCATGACCGGGATCCACTCCCGGTCGCCGTTGGATATCTCGTCCAGTTCGTCTTCGAAGTGGGCGGTGAAGTCGTAGTCGACGTAGTCGTGGAAATGGCGAGTCAGGAAACAATTGATGAGCCGGCCGATCGGGGTCGGCTTGAAGCGCTTCTTGTCCAGCACTGCGTAGGAGCCGACGTTGTCGCGCTCATAGAGCATGGTGGAGATGATGCTGGCGTAGGTCGAGGGCCGGCCGATACCGTGCTCTTCCAGGGTCTTCACCAGGCTGGCCTCGGAGTAGCGCGGCGGCGGCTGGGTGAAGTGCTGCTCGCCGTAGAGCTTGTCGACCGGCACGGTCTCGCCTTCGGCCAGCATAGGCAGCTTGGCCTCGTCCTCGTCGCCGGTGGGCTCGTCCTCGTCTTCCCGGTAGACGGCCAGGAAGCCGTCGAAGGCGATGGTCTGGCCGGTGGCGCGGAACAGGTTCTTCGGACCGCCGACCGCGATGTCGACCGCCACGGTGTCGAGTTGCGCCGGCGCCATCTGGCTGGCCAGGGCGCGCTTCCAGACCATCTCGTAGAGTTTGAACTGCTCCTGCGACAGGTGATCGCGCACGCTGTCCGGGCTGCGCGCGATCGCGGTCGGCCGGATGGCCTCGTGGGCCTCCTGGGCGTTCTTGGCCTTGCTGGTATAGACCACCGGCTTGGCCGGCAGGTAGTCGGCCGAGAAGGTCTGCCCGATGTACTGGCGGAAGTCGGCGATGGCATCCTGGGACAGGTTGACCGAATCGGTACGCATGTAGGTGATCAGGCCGACCGCGCCCTTGCCGGTGTCGATGCCCTCGTAGAGCTGTTGGGCCACGCGCATGGCGCGTTCGGCCGAAAAACCGAGCTTGCGCACCGCCTCCTGTTGCAGGGTGGAGGTGGTGAAGGGCGCAGCCGGCATGCGCTGGCGGCGCTTCTTCTCGACCTTGGCCACGGTGCCTTCCGAAGCCTGGCTCAGGGCGGCGATGATCTCGTCGCTGCGCGCCTGGTTCTCGACCGAGAACTGCTGGATCTTCTCGCCGGCGAACTGGGTCAGGCGGGCGGCGAACTTCTGCCGGCCCTTGTGGGAGTCGAGATGCAGGGTCCAGTACTCGCGCGCCTGGAACTTCTCGATCTCCTCCTCGCGCTCGACGATCAGGCGCAGGGCCGGACTCTGTACCCGGCCGGCGGACAGACCGGGGCTGATCTTCTTCCACAGCAGCGGCGACAGGTTGAAACCGACCAGGTAGTCGAGCGCCCGGCGCGCCTGCTGGGCGTTGACCAGTTCCATCGCCACCTCGCGCGGGTTGGCCACGGCCTCCTTCACGGCCCGTTCGGTGATCTCGTAGAAGACCACCCGGCGGGTCGGCTTCTTGTCGAGCAGCTTGCGCGAACGGAGGATTTCCATCAGATGCCAGGCGATGGCCTCGCCTTCGCGGTCCGGGTCGGTTGCGATCAGGACTTCATCGGCCTTCTTCACCGCCTTGGCGATCGCCTCGACGTGGCGCACGTTGCGCTCGATCAACTCGTATTTCATCGCGAAGCCGTTTTCCGTATCCACCGATCCGGTCTTCGGCGTCAGGTCACGGATGTGGCCATAGCTGGCCAGGACCTCGAACTCGCTGCCCAAATATTTTTTCAGCGTTTTCGCCTTGGACGGCGACTCTACGATTAGTAGTTTCATGGTGGGGTGGGTTTTCGGCGCGCGCTCAGTGCAGGGTCGGCTGCCAGCCGTCTTCTTCGGCGCGGACCAGGTCTTCCAGCCAGAGCGCGTCGCCCGGGCCGTTCAGACGGGAGATGGCCAGAAGCGTGATCCACTTGATCTTGTCGGCAGGAACCTCGGGGTCTTCCAGCGCAAGCGCCTGCTCGATGACCCACTCGCGGGCCCGCCCCGGCAACAGCCCGGCGTTTTCCAGGTGGATCAGGAAGCCGAGGCCCTCCGGGTCCAGTCGCTGCATTTCCTCCGCCGTGTAGCAGCGGGTACCGGTGGTGGACTCGCCCTGCTCGGCCGGGATGAGGTCCTCCAGGGCGGCGAGCCAGTCCAAGGCGCGGTCGATATCCTCAGTCTCGAAGCCGACGGCAGCGAGCTTGCGCGACAGGACCTCGGCATCCGGGTGGATGTCGGTGACCAGGTAGTTGTCGTAGAGATATAGAAGGATGTCGAACATATTTTAAAAGAGGCGTTGATACAGGCCGCCCGGCAACACTGCCACGCGGCCTTCCATTTCGTGCGCGAAAAGCATGGCCGAAAGGCTATCCACCGTCAAGCCGCTCCGGTTGGCCAGTTCGTCCAGGCCAATCGGACCCGTACCCATCAGGTCGAGCAAGGGGTCGGGGGCCGGTTCGCCAGTTTTCGCCGCCATCGCCATGGCCCAGGGCAGGTTCAGTTCTTCCACTATGTCGGCGGCGGATTCGACCAGCTTGGCCCCCTGCTTGATCAGCTGGTGGCAACCCTTGGCCAGGGACGAGTGGATCGAGCCCGGGATGGCAAACACCTCGCGGCCTTGTTCGGCGGCCAGGCGGGCAGTGATGAGGGAACCGGATTGCGGCGCCGCTTCGACCACCAGCACGCCCATGCTCAAGCCGCTGATGATGCGGTTGCGACGCGGGAAGTGGCCCGGCTTGGGTGGGGTGCCCAAGGGGAACTCCGACACCATGGCCCCGCCGGCCGCCAGCCGGTGTGCCAGTTCGCGGTTCCTGGCCGGGTAGACCCGGTCCAGCCCGGTGCCCACCACGGCAACGCCGCAGCCGTTGCCGGCCAGCCCGCCTTTATGGGCAGCCGTATCGATGCCATCAGCTAGGCCGCTGACGATGGTCAGGCCGGCCTCGGCCAGGCTCCGGGCAAAGGCCTCGGCATCCCGCTTGCCCTGCGGCGTGGCATTGCGGCTCCCGACAATGGCGAACAGGGGCCGATTCAGTACCGCGGGGTTACCCTTGAGGTAGAGCCACATCGGCGGATCGGGCAAGCTACGCAGGGGTTCCGGATAGGCCGGGTCGAGCCAGGTGATCAGGTGGGCGTCCGGCGCGGACAGCCAGTCCAGCGTGGCCTGATGGACGGCGGGATTGATGGGTTGGCTGAGCGCAGCGGCCAGTTTGGCGCCGACCAGGGGGATGAGCTGGCTAGCCGGGGTGGCGAAGACGGACCCGATGCTCGGGTAGGCCTCTAGCAACCGGCGCGCCGATTCCGGCCCCAGCCCCGGAATCGCCGCCAGGGCTAGCCAGGGCAGGACGTCCGGCCGTTCTGGACTCAAGGATTGCCGACGTGATCGAGCAGGAAGAGCGGGCTGTAGGACTCCATCACCAGGGCGTAGGACACCCGGTTGAAGACCCGGTAGACCATGACCAGGCCGGTGCGGACATTGGGCAGCTGGGTGGCCCCGGTCGGGCCCGGTTCCGCTTGCTCGGCGTTGTTGAAGGGCACATAGGGATTATTGTTGCCGCGTTCCTTCGCACCATCCAGATAACCGCTCTTCGGACTGAACGATTTGATCCGGCTATCACCCTCGGCCCGTCCTACGGACTTGCCGGCACGAAAGACCGCCAACACGTGCCCGCGTTCGATGCCGTCGACACTGCCCTTGCTGATGATGACCGTTTCGTACCGGCCCGTCACCTGGTCACGGCCAAAGGCAGAGAGTATCTGGCCGTCGATGGGCTTGGCCGGGGCATGCGGCTCGAAATCGATATTGCCGGCCGACATCGCGGGAATCAGCCGGTCGCCTGCCTGTACTTCGCTGGCCACGGAGGTGATTTCCAGGGTGGCCGGGCTGGCCTTGATGAGGGGCCTGGCGTCGCCCACGTAGGCGACCTCATGGGCGAGCACCTCGCTGGTGGCTGGGTCCTTGAGCGGCTTGCCCAGGCGGACGATGTTCCATCTCGGCGTGTCGGCGGTGACCGTGTCGGCATAGACCCGGTCGCCCTGGCTGGACAAACCCCGGCCGTCCTCGCTGCCGATCAGTCTGGGCGCCTTGGCCAGAACCTCGGCATCGGCCACCATCGGCCGCTCCAGGAAGGCCTTCACCGCCGAATAGGGTATCGGCGGAATGGCATCGGTGATCGGTTCGGCATGGATGCCCGGCGACAGCTTGATCGTCCCCATCCTGGACAGGCGCGGACCGTCCGGCGTCATGACCAGATAGATCACGTCGCCGGGGTAGATCAGATGCGGGTTCTTGATGTGGTCGTCGTTGGTCCGCCAGAGCTCGGGCCACAGCCAAGGCGACTTGAGGAATTTCGCGGAGATATCCCACAGGGTGTCGCCCTTTACCACGACATGCCGAGTGGGCGCGTCTTCGCGTAGTTGGACCGTCTCGGCCGTGGCGGTGGCAGGCAGCGCCAGGGAAAACGCGATGCCCAGCGAAACGATCAAAGCCAGTGTGCGCATGGTCACTACCTCTGAGTGAAAGGGCCCGTACGAACCCGGATATAATTAGAGCTATCTTAACTTAAACCAATTTGTGAAACTTTGCACCTAAATGGCCTTGCTGAAAATCCTCCAATATCCGGATAAGCGGCTGCATACGGTCGCCAAGCCGATCGAAACGGTGGACGATGATATCCGCCGACTGGCCGCCGACATGGCGGAAACCATGTATGCCGCGCCCGGCGTCGGCCTGGCCGCGACTCAGGTGGACCGGCATATCCGGTTGATCGTGATCGATGTCAGCGAAGCTAAGAACAGCCTGCTGACCCTGATCAACCCGGTCATCCTGGAAAAGGATGGCGAAATCGTCCACGAAGAAGGCTGTCTGTCGGTGCCGGGCATCTATGAAAATGTGACCCGGGCCGAACACATCCGGGTCAGCACCCAAGGCCTCGACGGTGCCTGGCACGAATTCGAGGCCGAGGGCCTGCTGGCCATTTGCGTCCAGCACGAGATCGACCACCTCGACGGCAAGGTTTTCGTGGAATACCTGTCCCGGCTGAAACAGACCCGGATCCGTGCCAAGCTGGTCAAGCAGCAACGGGAAACCATGTGAGACTGGTCTTTGCCGGCACCCCGGAATTCGCGGCCCGGGCCCTGGCCGCGCTGATCGCGGCCGGCCACGACATCCCCCTGGTTCTGACCCAGCCCGACCGCCCGGCCGGACGCGGCATGAAGCTGCGCATGAGCCCGGTCAAGGAAGTGGCCCTGGCGCACGGCCTTGCCATCGCCCAGCCGGACAGCCTGAAGACCGAGGCGGCGCGCCAGGCCATCGTCGAGGCCGCCCCCGATGTCATGGTGGTGGCCGCCTACGGCCTCATCCTGCCCCAGGCGGCGCTCAACATACCGGCGCTCGGCTGCGTCAACATCCACGCCTCGCTGCTGCCGCGCTGGCGCGGCGCGGCACCGATCCAGCGCGCCATCGAGGCGGGCGACGGCGAGACCGGCATCACCCTGATGCAGATGGACAAGGGCCTCGACACCGGCGCCATGCTCAGTCGGCATCCGCTGGCGATTGCCCCGGACGACAGCGCCGGCAGCCTGCACGACAAACTGGCCGCGCTCGGCGCCGAGGCCATCGTGCAGCTGCTGCCCGGCCTGGATTCTGCCGTCGCCACACCTCAGGATGAGGCCCTGGCCTGTTATGCCGCCAAGATCGGCAAGGACGAGGCGCGCCTCGACTGGACCCTGCCTGCGTCGACGCTGGACCGGCGCATCCGTGCCTTCAACCCCTTTCCGGGCGCCCACACCCTGCTCGACGGCGAGCCAGTCAAGATCTGGCAGGCCCACCCGGCCGCCGGGGCGGGGCGGCCGGGCGAGATCCTGGCGGTCTCGCCGCAGGCGATCCGGGTCGCCTGCGGCGATGGCGCCCTCGACCTGATCGAACTCCAGAAGGCCGGCGGCAAACGCCTTCCTGTGGCCGCCTTCCTGACCGGGCACGTCCTGGCGACCGGACAACGGCTGGATTGAATTTTCACCGCGAAACGCCATCCTAGGCCGGTACCTACGTAATTTTGGAACGAAGACATGTTGAACAACTGGCTTAAAACAAGCTTGCTGATGGCCGCCATCGTCGCCCTGTTCGGCGCCGTGGGCATGCTGCTGGGCGGCGCCCAGGGCATGCTCATCGCGTTACTGCTCGGTGGCGCCATGAACCTGTGGGCGTACTGGAACTCCGACAAGATGGTGCTGCGCATGTACAACGCACGCGAGGTCGATGCCGCGACCGGCGGCGAGTACTTTGCCATGGTGCATGAACTGGCCCAGCGCGCCGGCCTGCCGATGCCGCGTGTCTACATCATCGACGAAGCCCAGCCGAATGCCTTCGCCACCGGGCGCAATCCGGAGCACGCCGCCGTGGCGGCCACCAGCGGCATCCTGCGCATGCTCTCGGCGCGCGAGCTACGCGGCGTCATGGCGCACGAACTGGCACACGTGAAGAACCGCGACATCCTGATCTCGACTCTGTCCGCTACCGTCGCCGGCGCCATCTCCGCACTGGCCCAGTTCGGCATGTTCTTCGGTGGCGGCGACCGCGATCGGCCCAATTTCATCGTCCAGTTGATCATCATGATCCTGGCGCCGCTCGCCGCCATGCTGATCCAGATGGCCATCTCCCGCGCGCGCGAGTTCGGCGCCGACCGCGGCGGTGCGGAGATCTCCGGCGACCCCGAGGCGCTCGCCAGCGCCTTGCGCAAGATCGAGGCCTATGCCAGGGGCACCCCCATGAATGCCGCCGAGATGCATCCCGAAACGGCCCAGATGATGATCATCAATCCGCTCTCGGGTGGCGACCTGCAAGGGTTGTTCCGCACCCATCCCGCCACCGAGGAGCGCGTCCGCCGCCTGCTCGAACTCGCCCGGCGCGGCCTCTAAGTGACGGCCTCGGCGCGGGAACTGGCGGCGGACCTGGTCAACGAGGTCCTGCTCGATGGTCGCAGCCTGACCGCCGCGCTGGAGGCGGCCCGGCCTCGGGGTGAGCCGAGGCGGCTGGCCACCGCCCAGGACCTGACCTATGGCGTACTGCGCAACCTCGGCCGCCTGCGTTTCTACCTGCGTCGCCTGACCGGTCGGCCGGTCAGCCCGGCCGAACTGGCCGGCCCGCTGCTGGTGGCCCTGTACGAACTGGCCGATCGCGACACCCCGGCCTATGCGGCGGTCAACGAGGCCGTCGATCTGGTCGGTCGCCGCTATTCGCGCGCGCGCGGTTTCGCCAACGGCGTCCTGCGCAACTTCCCCCGTCAGCGGGAAGCGCTGGCGGCCGCCGCAGACGAGGATATGGAAGCGCGCTGGAATTTCCCGGAGTGGTGGATCGAAAAACTACGCAGCCACTGTCCCGATACCTGGCAGGCCCAGCTGACCGCCATGAACGAACGGCCGCCCATGACCCTGCGCATCAATCGGCGCCGCACCACCCTGGCACGGTATCAGGCCATGCTGGATGAAGCCGGCATGGCCTGGCGCCCGACCGGCGAATGGGCGCTGACGCTGGCCGAGCCGGTTCGGGTGACCGATCTGCCCGGCTTCGCCGAAGGCCTGGCCTCGGTGCAGGATGCCGGCGCCCAGCTTGCCGGGCCGTTGTTGCAATGCAGCAACGGCATGCATGTACTGGATGCCTGCGCGGCGCCCGGCGGCAAAACGGCCCATCTGCTGGAGTCGCACGACCTCGATCTGCTCGCCCTGGACCGGGATGCCGCACGTCTGAAACGGGTCGACGACAACCTGCGCCGGCTCGGCCTGAATGCCGCCATGGCGGCCGCCGACGCCGAATCGCCGGCGTCCTGGTGGGATGGCCGGCCGTTTGAACGCATCCTGCTCGACGCCCCCTGCACCGCCTCCGGGGTTGCCCGCCGGCATCCCGACGGCAAATGGCTGAAACGTTGCGAAGACGTGAACGAACTGGCTATCCAGCAGGCGCGCCTGCTGGATGCCGTTTGGCCCCTGCTCCGGCAAGGTGGTAAATTGCTTTATGCGACCTGCAGCCTGTTCCCCGAAGAAAATGGCCGGCAAGTCGAAGCCTTCCTGGCCAGGCATGCGGATGCCGGACTGGAAACGATCAGCCTGCCCGAGGGTGTGAACGGGCAACTACGACCGGATAGCGATCACGACGGCTTTTTCTATGCCCGCATTGTCAAGACGTGAATTCCTCAAACTGTCCTCCGCAACGGCCCTGGCCGTCTGCGTGGGGGGGGCGTGGGCGCAGGATTTGTTGTCGTTGAAGCAGGTCGAACTGATCCAGAAAGGCGAGCATTACGTATTGTCGGGCGGTTATGTCATCCAGCTCGCACCTACGCTGGAAGAGGCATTGCGCAAAGGCATCACTCTGACCTTCGTGCAGCTTTTCGAGGCGGACCGGCCGCGCAGCTACTGGTTCGCCGACGATGTAGCGGTGCTCAAGCGCACCCTGCGCCTGTCCTACAATGCCTTGCTGAGACAATACATTCTCCAGCGCGGCAACAGCCACGCCAGTTTCGAGACCAAGCCTGAGGCCCTGAATGCCCTGGGCGACTTCGCCGACTGGCAAGTGTTGGAAGGCCGGCAGCTCAGCAAGAACAACCTTTACCAGGCCAGGGTGCGGATGTACCTGGATACCAGCCAGCTGGCCAAACCGCTGCAATTGAATGCCTTCGCCTCCAGCCGCTGGGATATGGACTCCGGCTGGCGGGAATGGTCGTTCAAGCCGTAGCCGGAACCCTTACCCGGGATGCTTTACCTCACCCTAGGTAGTCTGCTTCTCGGCGCCTCGCTGGTCGCCCTGCTGTCCTTCTCGGCCGACAACACCGGCTTCTTCGCCGAGCATTTCCAGATCCTGCTGGCGGTCGCCGTGGTCGCCACCCTGGCCCTGGCCAGCCTGTTCGGCTACCAAGCTTATTCGCTCTGGAAACGGGTACGGGCCGGCGTCTTCGGTGCCCGCCTGACCGCCCGCATGTTCTGGATCTTCGGCCTGATGGCGCTGCTGCCCGGGCTGGTGGTGTACATCCTGTCGGTGCAATTCCTGGTCAAATCGATCGAATCCTGGTTCGATGTCCGCATGGAACGCGCCCTCGAGAGTGGCCTGTCGCTCGGGCAATCCGCACTCGGCCAGTTCGAGAACGAGTTGATCAAGAAGGCCGAAGGCATCGCCTTGCAGTTGTCGGAATTGCCGGCGATACGGCAGCAAGGCCGGCTGAACGACCTGCGCGAGGCCTACGGCGTCCAGGAGGTCAGCCTGTTCGAGGAGAGCGGCTCGCTCATCGGCTTCGCCTCCTCCGATAAAGCGACCTTGATGCCCCGTGCCCCCGAGCGCTCGGCCATCTGGCAGGCCAAGCTGCAACAGCCCTGGTCGCGCACCGAACAGGATGGCGACGGGCACACCTTGATCGTGCGCGCGGCGGTGCCGGTCAACCTGGTCAGCCTGACCGAGAACATGCGCATACTCCAGGTGTCCCAGCCGGTGTCGGCCAAACTGAGCGAGGATGCCCAGAGTGTCGAGGAGGCACACCGCAATTACCAGGAGCTGGCGGTGTCCCGGCTCGGTCTGAAACGGCTGTACGCGGTCTCGCTGACCCTGTCGTTGGCCCTGTCGCTGTTTTCCGCCCTGTCGCTCGCCTTTCTCCTGTCCGAGCGGCTGGCGGCCCCGCTACGGGTGCTGGCCAGGGGGACGCGCGCCGTGGCGCGGGGCGACTTCTCGCAGGTCAGCCCGGTCAATTCCGGGGACGAACTGGGCATGCTTACCCATTCGTTCAACCGCATGACCATGCAGCTTTCCGAGGCCCGTGCCGTAGCCCAGGAAAACCAGGACAAACTGCAGGAGTCGAAGGCCTACCTGGAAAGTGTGCTGGGCAGCGTCAGCACCGGCGTGGTGACCCTGGATGGCGAACTGCGGGTGAAGTTGGTCAATCCGGCCGCGGCCAGCATCCTCAGCTGCGACCGCGAGGGTTCCATAGGCCAGGCGCTGGAAGACTGGGGGTTGCCGGGAGAAGGCTTGCATCAGTTTGCGGCCACCATGGCCGAACATTTCCGCGAGGCCGGCCACCAGCCCTGGCGGGAACAGGTCGAACTGGCCACCCCATCCGGTTCCCGCATCCTGCTGGCGCGGGGAACCCCGCTGAGCGCCGGCGAAGCCGCGGCTTACGCCCTGGCGCTCGACGACGTCACCCAGTTGATCCAGGCCCAGCGCGATGCCGCCTGGGGCGAGGTGGCCCGGCGCCTGGCGCACGAGATCAAGAACCCGTTGACGCCAATCCAACTGTCCGCCGAACGCCTGCAACTGAAGCTGGCCGACCAGCTGAACGAGTCCGGCAAGGGCTTCCTGATCCGGGCCACCGACACCATCGTCGGCCAGGTCGCGGCGATGAAGTCGCTGGTCGACGCCTTCGCTCAATATGCCCGTACCCCGACCCCCATCTTGCAGGCCATGGACGTCAACGCCTTCATCGCCGATGTGCTGGCGCTCTACGAGCATCACACCCCGATCCGGACCGATCTGGCAGCCGACCTGCCGACCGCTGCCGGCGATCCCTCGCTGCTGCGCCAGGTGCTGGTAAACCTGATCAAGAACGCCGAGGAGGCCCTGATGGATAATAGCGGCTCGGAGATCTGGGTACGCAGTCACCGTTCTCCGGATGGGGTGACGCTGTGCGTCGAGGATAATGGCCCCGGTTTCCCGGAGTCGCTCGGCAACCGCCTGTTCGAACCTTACGCCACCACCAAACCCAAGGGGACCGGGCTCGGCCTGGCCATCGTAAAAAAGATCATAGAAGAGCATCATGGCGGTATCGAAGTGCGCAACCTGGACCCGCATGGTGCCGCGGTGTGCGTTACGCTGCCGATAATGGAGATGGAGCATGAGTGAAATACTCGTTGTGGATGACGAGCCTGGCATCCGCGACCTGCTGCGCGAGATCCTCGAAGACGAGGGTCACGAAGTGCGCCTGGCCGAAAACGGTGAGCAGGCCCGTGCGGCTCGGCTGGAAAAGACGCCCGATCTGGTCCTGCTGGATATCTGGATGCCCGATGTCGATGGCCTGTCGCTGCTCAAGGAATGGGTGACCACCGGCCAGCTCACCATGCCGGTGGTGATGATGTCCGGACACGGCACCATACACACTGCCGTCGAGGCCACCCGACTCGGCGCCTTCGATTTCCTCGAAAAGCCGGTACCGTACAAGAAGCTGCTGCAAACAATCGAGCGGGCGCTGAACAGCCGGCCCGGCCGAGTCAGTGCGCCGACCAGCCTGGATGCCCTGGGCAGCAGCGAGCCGATCCGGCTGCTGGCACAACGCCTGCGCCAGGCGGCCAGCGCCGGTACCACCCTGTTGCTGACCGGCGAACCCGGCGCAGGCGTGGAAATTTGCGCCCGTTTCCTGCATGACCCGGAAACGCCGTGGGTCGAGCCGGACGACCTCGCCCCACTGGTCGAAAATCCCCTGGATTGGCTGGCCCAGGCCAAGGGCGGCGTGCTGTTTTTCCGCGAAGTGGGGCAGCTCACCCCGCTACAGCAAAAGGGCCTGCAACTGGTCATCGGCCGGCATCGGGATTACGGCGTCAACCTGATCTGCGCCAGCACCGAGAATCTGGCCAGCAAGGCCGCCGCGGGCGCCTACTCGCGCGACCTCTATAACGTCCTGGCCCAGGTGGCCGTGCGGGTGCCGGCGTTGCGCGAGCATCGCGAGGATATCGCCCATCTGGCCGGGGTCTGGTTGCGCGAAAGCCTAGTCAAGAACGGCCTCGGCGAGCGGCGCTTTTCCGAAGTCGCACTGGAACGGCTCACGCGGCATGACTGGCCGGGCAATCTGGATGAGCTGCATACTCTGGTGCACAACCTGGCCTCGACCGTACTGGACAGCGTCATCGAGTTGCGCGATGTCGAGGCCTTGCTCGGCGGCGGCGCCAAGATGGATGGCGGTGCCCTGGCCGAGCTGTTCGAACTGCCGCTCAAGGAGGCCCGCGATGCCTTTGAGAAGGCCTACCTGGAGGCCGTGCTGCGTGAGTGCGGCAGCATGTCCAAGGCCGCCGAACGGTCCGGCCTGGAGCGCACCCATCTGTATCGGAAGCTCAAGCAGTTGGGCGTAAAATCCGGCTCCCGTGGCGACAGCCCCTAAGACTGCATCGTGAAAATCATCATCCTGGGCGCCGGCCAAGTCGGCTCCAACCTGGCCGCCAGCCTCGTCTCCGAGGCCAACGACATCACCATGGTGGATATCGATGCCGCCAAGTTGATGGCGTTGCAGGAGCGTTACGACCTGCGCACGATCTGCGGCCAGGCCTCGCACCCCTCGGTATTGCGCCAGGCAGGCGCCGAGGATGCCGATATGCTGGTCGCGGTAACCCAGAACGACGAGACCAACATGGTGGCCTGCAAGCTGGCCGCCACACTGTTCAATGTCCCGACCAAGATTGCCCGCATCCGCGCCCAGGATTACATGCAGCACTCGGTCCTGTTTTCCGGCGAAAACATGGCGGTCGATTACGTGATCAGTCCGGAAAAGGAGGTCACCGACTACATCCGGCGTCTGATCGATTACCCGGAAGCGCTCCAGGTGGTCGACTTCGCGGAAGGTCGCATCCGCCTGGTGGCGGTGCGCGCGCAAGGCGGCTACCTGGTCGGTCACGAACTGAAGGAAATGCGCGACCACCTGCGCCTGCACTTGCGCGAACCCAAGGACGAGCATCTGCATGCCCTGGACGCGCGGGTCGCCGCCATCTTCCGGCGCGACCGGGCCGTAGTGCCGGAAGGCGATACCATTATCCAGGATGGCGACGAGGTGTTCTTCATCGCCGCCACCGCCCACATCCGGGCCGTGATGAAGGAGATGCGGCAAACCGATCGTTCGGTACGCCGGGTGATGATCGCCGGCGGCGGCAACATTGGCAGCCGCCTGGCCGGCATCCTCGAAGAGAACTACGAGGTCAAGCTGATCGACCATAACAAGAAACATGCCCAGCAACTGGCCGAACAGCTCAAACGCACCCTGGTGCTGGTCGGCGACGCCACCGACGAGGAATTGCTGCAGCAGGAAAACATCGAGGACATGGACGTGTTCTGCGCCCTCACCAACGACGACGAAGACAACATCATGTCCGCCCTGCTGGCCAAGCGTATGGGCGCCGGCAAGGTGGTCGCCCTGATCAACCGGAGCAGCTACGTCGACCTGCTTCAGGGCGGCGAGATCGACGTCGCCCTGTCGCCGGCGCACGCCACCATCGGGCCTTTGCTTACCCATATCCGTCACGGCGACATGGCGGTGGTGCACAGCCTGCGCCGCGGCGCCGCAGAGGCGATGGAGGTGGTGGTGCACGGCGATGCCAAGACCTCCAAGCTGATCGGCCGCCGGATCGAGCAGATCGACCTGCCCGAGGGCGTCTCCATCGGGGCCATCGCGCGTGGCGAGAAGAAGGTCATCATCGCCCACCATGACACCCTGATCGAACCGGAGGACCACCTGATCATCTTCGTGCCCAACAAGCGCATGGTGCCCAAGGTCGAGAAGCTGCTTCAGGTCAGTTTCGGCTTCTTCTGAGCCGCCTGCAGCTACCGTGCAACGCCGCATCCTGCCCATCCTGAATGTGCTCGGCCTGGTCATCGCCGTGTTCGGCCTGTTCATGCTGTTGCCGCTGCTCATCTCGCTGGCCATCGGCGACGATGCCCAACTGGCCTTCGACAAGGTCTTTCTGCTCACCTTCGGCGTCGGCCTGCTGTTGTGGCTGGTCGGCCGCAGGCACCGGCGGGAACTCAAGTCGCGCGACGGCTTCCTGCTGGTGGTGATGATCTGGCTGCTGCTGCCGGTGTTCGGCGCCCAACCGCTGCTGTTCTACCTGCCGGAACTCTCCTTCACCGACGCCTATTTCGAGGCCATGTCGGGCCTGACCGCCACCGGCGCCACCGTGCTGGGCGGCCTCGATGCCCTGCCGCCATCGATCAACCTGTGGCGAACCCAGATGCACTTCATCGGCGGCATGGGCGTCATCGTGCTGGTGGTGGCGGTGCTGCCGATGCTGGGCGTGGGCGGCCGCCAGATGTTCAAGGCGGAGACCCCAACGCCGATGAAGGACACCAAGCTGACGCCGCGCATGACCGAGACCGCGAAAGGCCTCTGGCTGGCCTACATGCTGCTGACCTCGGCCTGCACGCTGGCCTTCTGGGCCGCTGGCATGGGTTGGCTGGATGCCCTGACCCATGCCTTCTCGGTGATGGGCCTGGGCGGCTTTTCCTCCCATGACGCCAGCCTGGGCTATTTCGATTCGGTCACCCTGGAGGCCATCGCGGCCGGCTTCGCCCTCCTGGCCGGGATCAATTTCGCCACCCATTTCATGGCCCTGCGGCATTTTTCCCTGAGGCCATACCACTACGACTCGGAAATCCGCTGGTTCCTGTCGGTGGTATTGCTGTCCTGCCTCGGGCTGGCGCTGTTCCTGTGGGCCAAGGATTTCTACCTCGATTTCCCCTCGGCCCTGCGCTATGCCGCCTTCAACACCATCTCGGTGGCCACCACCCTGGGCTTCGCCACCGACGATTACAACAGCTGGCCCCTGTTCGCCGGGATGTGGATGCTGTTCCTGGCGACCTTCTCGACCAGTGCCGGCTCGACCGGCGGCGGCATCAAGATGATGCGCGCCATCCTGCTCTACAAGCAGGTCTATCGGGAACTGATCAAGCTGCTGCATCCCAACGCCGAGACGCCGACCAAGCTGGGCGGCACCGTGGTGCCCAACAAGATCATCTACGCCGTGCTGGCCTTCATGTTCATTTACGTGGCCGCCACTGTGGTGCTGAGCCTGGTCCTGATCGCTACCGGCCTCGATGTCTTTACCGCTTTCTCGGCGATCGTCGCCACCCTCAACAACACCGGCCCCGGGCTCGGCCAAGTCGGCCCGGCCTCGACCTACGCGATACTGAGCGACTTCCAGACCTGGGTGTGCTCTTTCTCGATGCTGCTCGGCCGCTTGGAATTGTTTACCCTGCTGGTCGTCCTCACCCCGGCGTTCTGGCAGAAATGAGCACACTGGAAAACTTCGAGCGGATGCTGGCCCAGGGCCGCGACAGCGCCCTGCTGCGCTATTCGCTCGGCAACGAATACCTGAAGGCGGACAACCCATGCAATGCCATCGTCCACCTGCGCGAGGCGGTACGCCTTGACCCGAACCATTCCGCCTCCTGGAAACTGCTCGGCAAGGCCCTGAGCGAAACCGGCGATCTCGATGGCGCCCTAACGGCCTACCGCCAGGGCATCGCCGTGGCCGAGGCCAGGGGCGATATCCAGGCCGCCAAGGAAATGACCGTATTCGCGCGCCGGGTCCAGAAGCAGCTGACCGGTGGATGACGCCGACCGTCCCATGGGCTAACATCAGCCATCCCTGATATGCAAAGGAGTACCCCTATGGCACGCATGGTGCAATGCCTCAAACTCGGTCGCGAAGCCGAAGGCATGGATTTCCCGCCCTATCCCGGCGATCTCGGCAAGCGCCTGTTCGAGGGCGTCTCGAAAGAGGCCTGGCAGGGCTGGGTCCGCCTGCAGACCATGATCATCAACGAAAACCGGCTCAACCTGGCCGATGCCCAGCACCGCAAGTACCTGATGGAGCAGTGCGAAAAGTACTTCTTCGGCGACGGCGTCGGCGCCCCCGAGGGCTTCCGGCCCCACTGATCGATGTCTTCCGACAAGCAGACCCATTTCGGTTACCAGACCGTCGCCGAGGCCGAAAAGGCCGCCAAGGTGGCGGAGGTGTTCCATTCCGTGGCCGACCGCTACGACGTGATGAACGACCTCATGTCGGCCGGCATGCACCGGCTCTGGAAGCGCTTCCTGCAACTCAAGGCCAACGTGCGGCCTGGCATGCGCTGTCTGGATATCGCCGGTGGCACCGGCGACGTTTCGCGGCTGCTGGCCAAGGACGCCGGACCGACCGGCCAGGTCTGGCTGACCGACATCAACGGCTCCATGCTTGGGGTCGGCCGCGACCGCCTGCTCGACGAGGGCATGATGTTGCCGGTCGCCCAATGCGACGCCGAGAAGCTGCCCTTTCCGGATGACTATTTCGATCTGGTGACCGTAGCCTTCGGGCTGCGCAACATGACCCACAAGGACGCCGCGCTGGCCGAGATGCGGCGCGTGCTCAAGCCGGGCGGCCGCCTCATGGTGCTGGAGTTCTCCAAGGTCTGGAAGCCACTGGGGCCGCTCTATGACCTCTATTCCTTCCAGGTGCTGCCGCGCCTGGGCGAGGCCGTGGCCAAGGACTCGGAAAGCTACAAATACCTGGCCGAATCGATCCGCATGCACCCGGATCAGGAAACCCTCAAGGCGATGATGGAAGAGGTCGGCTTCAAGCGGGTCGACTACCACAACCTGACGGCCGGCGTGGTGGCCCTGCACATCGGCCACAAGCTCTAGTCGAGCGACAGGTACTCCACCGAGCGAATTTCC
>Ga0265297_10004475_pt1 | contig 22819 bp, 24 predicted proteins | sample Munlanlwell13791_FD_192502 | JGI IMG/M metagenome (GOLD analysis project Ga0265297, IMG submission 192502) | Leachate microbial communities from a municipal landfill in Southern Ontario, Canada - Leachate well 137-91 | ecosystem: Engineered > Solid waste > Landfill > Unclassified | place... | reverse complement strand
GAAAAAAGCGAAAATCTCGAAAGATGAGCTCGAAAATATCCTTCTCGAAGCCGATGTCGAATACGATCTCGTTGAAATTATCCTCCGGGAACTCTATCAAAACGATATTACCCGCGATCAGCTGCGATCCAAACTTCTAGCGACGCTCAGTTTCGCCCAAAACACATTGCCGGACAATCCGAACAAACCGACCGTAACCCTCATCATCGGCGTTAACGGTGCGGGAAAAACGACGACCATCGCCAAACTGGCACAGCATCATTTGGGCAAAGGGGAGCGGGTCATCCTCGGAGCGGGAGATACGTTCCGTGCCGCCGCGATCGAACAGCTCACCCGCTGGGCGGACAAACTGGAAATTCCGATTGTCTCGTCACGTCAAGGACATGACCCGAGCGCCGTTGCGTACGATACGATCGAATCGGCCAAAGCACGCGGATTCGAGCAGGTCATCATCGATACGGCAGGGAGGCTCCATACCCAGACCAATCTGGGCAATGAGCTCAAAAAAATCGTCCGCATCTGCGACAAAGCCCATACCGGAGCCCCTCACCGAAAAATTCTCATCTTGGACGGTACGCAGGGAAGCTCTGCTATTGCTCAGGCCAAGGCGTTTAATGAAATGATCGGAGTGGACGGGATCATCATCACCAAGCTCGACGGAACGGCGAAAGGGGGATCGGTCTTCTCAATCGCTTATGCCCTCTCTCTTCCTATCCTCTACATCGGTGTCGGTGAGCAGCCGGAGCATCTGATACCGTTCGACAAATACGAGTTTGTGGACGGCATTTTGGATGCGATATTCGGGGAAGAAACGGCACACTAATGGCCAAGAAAAAAAACGTCCTCTTCGAATGTCAGCACTGCGGATTCACTACCCCAAAATGGATGGGAAAATGTACCAACTGCGGCGGATGGGATAGTTTCGTCGAACTGAGTGAACAGCAGCAGGAGGTGATCAAACTCACCGCTACCTCTTCGCCATCGGGTGGGGTAAAAGCCAAAGAGATTACCCAAATCGTCGAAGAACATACCGAGCGTTTCACGAGTGATGATGCCGAACTCGATATGGTACTCGGCGGCGGGGTCGTGCCGGGTTCACTCGTCCTCATCGGCGGAAGTCCGGGGGTCGGAAAATCGACTCTGCTTCTTAAAATCGGATCAAACCTCGCGAAACAAAACCGCAATGTCCTCTACGTCAGCGGCGAAGAGAGCGAAGGGCAGATCAAACTCCGAGCCAACCGTTTGGGAGCCAATGTCGATAATCTCTACCTCCTCGCCGAGATACGGCTGGAACAGGTGCTTTCCGAACTGCATGAGCGCGCCTATGAGTGTATCATTATCGACTCGATCCAAACCCTCTACTCCGAGACCATCGCCTCGGCACCCGGCTCGGTGACACAAGTAAGACAGATCACATTTGATCTGATGCGGATCGCCAAAGAGCGCCGCATCGCCATCTTCATCATCGGCCACATCACCAAAGAGGGTTCCATTGCAGGACCCCGCGTACTGGAACACATGGTGGATGTCGTCCTATATTTCGAAGGGGACAGCGGCCATGAACTGCGCATATTGCGGGGATTTAAAAACCGCTTTGGCCCGACCAGCGAAATCGGGGTATTCGAGATGCGCCATGACGGGCTCGTATCGGCAAAAGACCTTTCATCGCGCTTTTTCAACCGTACCAAGTCCCAAAGCGGCTCTGCCCTTACCGTTATTATGGAGGGAACCCGCCCTATCGTCCTTGAAGTGCAGGCACTCGTGAGCGATACCCATGCCCCTAATCCGAAACGTCAGGCGACCGGGTTCGAGAATAACCGCCTCAATATGCTCCTTGCACTTCTGGAGCGCAAACTCGAAATTCCCCTCAACAGCTATGATGTTTTCATCAACATCACGGGGGGGATCAAAATCACCGAAACCTCCGCCGATTTGGCGATCCTCGCCGCCATCATCAGCAGTTTTCGAAACCGCGCCATCTCCAAAGAGACGGTATTTATCGGCGAAGTCTCTCTCGTCGGTGATATTCGGGAGGTGTATCAGCTCGATCAGCGTCTCAAAGAAGCGGCATCGCAACAGATCACTAAAGCGCTGATTCCTAAAAAACCGATGGAAAAAACGACGATCAAATGTTACGAAATTGACGAAGTAAACAAGTTATTAGAGTGGTTTTAACCTAAATTTCGTATAATAACCAAATCAAAACGAAGGATCTTTTTATGCCAGTATGTTCTATTGTTGCCGACCATAAATCCGAAGAGCGATACACAAAGCTTTCTCTTGCTTACAGCACCGAAGAAGAACATCAGCTCATTGAAAAAGCGATTTCCGAATGTACTCAGCTGTGTTCATTAAAACCCAATATCTACGGTGGAGCCGTCACCGAAGGCAAACGGATGATCACGATCGAATACCATGACGATTGTGACCGCGAAGGGGGAAAAGTGTACGATGCCATTATTAAATATTTAGGAATTGAAGAGTGCCGTTAAGCAAAAATGCCGCTGATTTGAGTATTCAGCGTCTCAAAGAATTTGCGGACGGTAACGAAACATTCCAGCAAACCTACTTTAAAAAAAATGAAGCGCAGCTCCTTACTCTGGTTAAAGAGGGCCAAAACCCCCGAGCCCTCTTTATCGGCTGTTCCGATTCGCGCGTTATTCCCGACCTTATTATCCAGTCGAACCCGGGTGATCTTTTCGTCGTCCGCAACGTCGGTAACTTTGTCGCCCCGTATAAACCGGATGAAGACTTTCACTCCACCGCAGCCGGGATCGAATATGCCGTTTTGGTTTTAGGCGTCTCCGAAATCATTATCTGCGGCCACTCTCACTGCGGTGCGATCGAATCACTCTACAAATCATCGTGCAATACCTCGATGATCCATACAGCGAAATGGCTTACATTGGGTGAAAAAGCCAAATCAATGGCGATGCTTGCATTGGGGGATAGCGCTACGCGCGAAGAGCTCCTGCGTGCCACCGAACGGCTTTCCATCGTAACCCAGATCGAAAATCTTTTGACCTACCCGTATGTCAAAAAATTAATCCAGGACGAGAAACTCTTTATCCACGGATGGTACTACGATATCGAAACGGGAGCGATTGACTATTACGATCCCGATACCTATCAATTCCGACCGCTCAGCGAAGTGGGAGAGTAAGTCGCTCTCTTACCAGTCCAAATATAAAAATAAAGCGGATAAGAAGTAGTTGGTGACAAAAATCGCGACCGCCGAATAAACGACGGCGTAGATCGTCGACTGCCCTACCCCCCGTGCTCCGCCGCTCGTGTGATAACCGATATAGCTTCCTATAGAACTGACGATAAACCCGAAAACCGCCGCTTTAATCACACCCGTCATAATATCATCTAATTCACCCAGCCGCATCAACGTATCTTGATAGGCGACCGGATTGATCCCCAGAACCCCTATCGAAATAAAATAGGCCGAACCGACAGCAATAAAATCAAACCATATGACCAAAAGCGGCAGCGAGATAACCGTTGCGATAATACGGGGAGTAATAAGATACTCCTTGGAATTGACACCCAAAATATCGATAGCGTCGATCTGTTCTGAAACACGCATGGTCCCAAGCTCCGCCGCCATAGCGCTAATGGAGCGGGAAATCAGCATCAATGAAGCGAATACGGGACCGAGTTCTCTGCTGATCGAATAAAAAATCGTATATCCCGTAAAATTTTCGGCACCGAACTGATGAAATCCGTTATAAAGCTGAATCGCTTCCACCATTCCGGTAAAGAGTGCCGTAAGGGTAATAACACCCATACATCCCAATCCTATGACTTCGATTTGAGTCAAAACGATTTTATACCGTTTAAATGTCAGCGGATAGAGTTTAAAAAGCTGTAATTGAAATAAAATAAACAGGCCAAAACGTTCTATTGCTTCAAAACCTTGGACAAAAGGGCGCCCGATATAGCCTAAAAGTGTCTCTACCATCAACATGTCCTTCTTTTCATCTGCTAAGTTTACCAAAATTTCGATTATGAGACGTGGCAAATTTCATAAGTTTCTCGCTACAATAAAGAATTAACTTTACTTAGGAGCTACGGATGGCGGAAAAAGAGAAAGACGAACACGAGACGGAAGAAGGGAAGAAAAAATCGGGGAATATGCTCCTGATCGTTATTATCGGTGTTTTGGCTCTGATTTTAATCATTGGAGGAGTTGTCGCCTTCTTAATGATGGGGAACCACGATGCGGAGGCGGAAGCCGGACATGCCAAAACAGAGGTTGCCGCCAATTCCCACAGCGCTGAAGCCGGACAGGCGGAAGAAGGGAGCGGAGGAATGCCGATGGGCGGCGAAGCGATGACCGAAGTGGGATTAATGTTCCCGCTTGACCAGTTTACGGTAAATCTTTTAAGTGAAAGCGGCCGCCGCTATCTCAAATGCGAAATCAATCTTGAAATGGGTGGAGAAGAGCTCTCTCCCGAACTTGAAGAGAAGAAACCTATTTTCCGCGATATCATTATCAGAATTTTAAGTTCTAAATCTCTCGAAGAGATTTCAACCGTCAAAGGGAAAGAAAAACTTAAAGATCAAATCGTTAACGAATTGAATTTACGTCTGAAAGACGGCAAAGTCAAAAATATTTACTTCACCGACTTTGTGGTGCAATGATCGGCATCGACCTCATAAAACTTGATCGGATGGAACGCTTTTTAGAGCGTTTCGGCGATCGCGGACTTCATAAATTTTTGTCCGAGAGTGAAATTCTTTTAATCAAAAACCATCGTAATGCAGCCGGTTTTTGGGCGGCTAAAGAGGCATGTGCCAAAGCTTTGGGATGCGGTATCGGAAGTGAATGCGGTTTCCACGATATTATCCTCTCCAAGACTTCTAAAGGCTCTCCCCTCATCTGCCTTTCACAGCGTGTATCCGAATACTTCAGGATTACCGAAACATCTGTTTCGATCACCCATGACGGTGAATATGCAATCGCCGTGGTAGCGTTAGAAAAATCCAAATCATAACTAGGTATTAAATGCAATCTCCCGAACTTATAACGATTCAAAAATACGCCGCACAAAAACGTCTCAGTATCCATAATGTCGTTAAAAAAACGATGCACGGAGAGCTTCAGACCGTGGTTAAAGAAGAGAACGGAAAAGAGGTTACCTATATCCTTATCACACCGTCGGTACAAAACAATCCGGCCGAAGCTTCGGATCAAAATACGGAAGAGACGATCGAAATAGATTATAAAAAAGAGTATGAAGCGCTTCACAAAGAGTATCTAATCTTAAAAACAAAGTATGAAAAGCTGCTTGAACGACAAGCCTAACGTCGTTCACTCTCCCTCTTAATCTTTAAACTTATCGCGGATGATGATGAACTCCGACATGTTTTCCAAAAACAGTTTTGTCAACGTCGGATCGAAATGTTTCCCGCTTTCATTGCGGAAATATTCTAACACCTCATCATGATCCCATGCCTCTTTATACACCCGTTTTGTCCCTAAAGCATCGAATACGTCGGCAATGGCGGTAATACGCCCGAATATATGGATTTCTTCCTCTTTTAGCCGTCTGGGGTACCCTGAACCGTCCCATCTCTCATGATGTTGATAGGAAATAATAGCTGCCGCTTTTAAAATCGGCCGCTCGGATTTCTTTAAAATATTGAATCCGATATCACAGTGGCTGCGCATGACTTCCCACTCTCCCTCATCAAGTTTGCCCGGTTTTGTCAAAATACTGTCAGGGATACCTACTTTACCGATATCGTGCATCGGAGACGCCGCATACAGTAAATCCGCGTCTTCTTCGCCCATTCCTGATTTTATGGCAAGAAGGCGTGAATACTCGGCAACCCGTTTAACATGATTTCCCGTCTCTTTGCTTCGGGTCTCTCCGATTTCTCCCATTTTGTAGATTACTTCGCGCTGCGTATCGACAATATCCTCTTGCAATAAAAGGAGTTCCGTCACATCGTACTGAATCCCCATATATTCGCGAATCTCTTCATTTTTATCCAGGATCGGAACAATGATCGTATCGAGAAAAATACACTCTCCGTATTTGGTGCGGTTTTTAATAATCCCTTTCCATATTTTCTTCTCCTGAATCGTATCCCACAGTTCTTTGTAGGTGGAGCTCGGAGTGGCCGCATCGCGCAGCCGTTTGTGGGTTGATCCGATCAGTTCTTCTTTTGCATATCCCGTTAATTGTTCATGGGTATCATTGAGATAGGTGATAATCCCTTTGGAATTGGTACGGATATATGACGATGACTGTTCAATCGCCCTTTCGTACTGCGCCAGCAGCGATATCTTCTCGTTTAGTGTCTGAGAGCTGTCTTGCAAATCTTTTTCCAGAAGCTCTTTGAGCTCTTCAAACTCGGTGATATCGTGGCGGATCGCTATATATTCGATAATTTCGTTCTTTTCGTCCTTTTGCGGAATGATAGTCGCATCGACGATATAGGCAGAACCGTCTTTTTTCCTATTTTTTATCTTCCCGTGCCAAATATCGCCGCCTTGAATGGTTCGCCACATCTCTTTAAAGACCGATGAGGGCATATCCGGATGACGAACGATATTATGATGTTTCCCCATCAGCTCATTTAGACTGTATCCGCTTAACGCTACAAAAGCTTCGTTGGCATAGGTAATACGCCCTTTGGTATCGGTTTTGGACAACAGCGTGGTTTTATCGACAACCGCTTTATACTGGTCAAGCAGCGCAATGGAATGGAGATGTTTACGATAAAAAATCCCGATGATATAAAGGGCGATGAGGACAGAGAAGAATTTTAGATACTGCTCAATGTAAATTTTATTGATAACGCCCTCATGTCGTTTTGAAACGACATATCCCGTCAATCTGTTTTGGGAATCTTTGACGGCGACAAAAACAAGCATTGTACTTGTCGGTATAGAATCCATACGATAGAGTACGAATGATTCTTCTTGAGGTAAACGGGATTTAATTTCATCTTGAAACGGTGCTAACGCATCCGGGCTAACACCGTTTAGGGCGTACCAACTGTACTCTGAATCAAAACTGTCATTCATTGCCCGAATGATTGTATTGACATCCACCCTGCTTCCGGAAGATAAAGTCTTTGTTTTATCGTCATACTGAAGCTGTAGATCGTATATTTTTTCTTGAAAATAGGTAGATTTTTTGTATTCAAACTCGAGAAACAAAAATCCGATGGAGAAAAGGATAAGGAGAAGAGCAATTTTATTAAAGACGATTCTTTGCATTTTTTTCCAATTTCATAAGCATCAAATAGCAAAGACAATGAATGACAACCCGGCCATCTCTAAAGAGACCCGTAGCTTTCCGTCCCTGCTTCGCAGCAGGTTTGGCTTTGAATTTTCATTTTTTTATTCTACTATTATAATTCTTAATAGTATTAAAACGGTTACAAAAATCGATTGTTTACATCATCCCCCGCCGACAAAATCAAGCAGCTCGATCGTATCACCCTCTTTTAAAACGGCATTCTCCCATCCGTCCTGTTTGACAATTGCCATATTAAGGGCCGAAGCCATAACCCTCTCTTCCAGTCCGAGAGATCGAATTAGCTCAAGCATTGTAGAACCGTCCTTAATCTCTCTTAATTCACCGTTTACTTTGATTTGCATAGATTCTCCTACATTGACATTCTAATCATCTGTGCGATGGCAAAATTCTTTTTTGCAATCGCAAAATCGTACGGGGTTGAGCCGTCATTGTTTTTAAGATGGGGATCGGCATGTGCTTTGAGCAAAAAATCGGCTACCGGTTCATTGCCGCTGAAGGCTGCCTGATGAAGCGGCGTAATACCGTCATTGTTTGCCAAATTGATATCAGCCCGATGCATGATGACAAACGTCACTAACTCTAAATCTTTTTTCTTGACTGCCAAAATCAGCGGCGTATTCCCCTGAAAATCTTGGGCATTGATGTCGGCGCCGTTATCGAGCAGAAACTGCGATATTTTCAAATCACCCATCTTGATCGCAACATGCAATGCCGTAAGTCCCGCCGTATTTTGTTCATCGACATTTTTATTCTGACTCAAATACGTGCGCATTTTTTGGATGTCACCCTCATATGCGGCGTCATGCAATACACCTGCGAACGTGACACTGATAGCTAAAGATAAAAATATCCACAATCGCATCGTTTATTCCTTAACGAATCGAATCATTTTAAACCGCTCACCCATGAGAGACGGAGTAATCAAAATTTTTACTTTTTCAAGTTCCTGAGCATAAATCTCTTCACCGGCATGCTCTTTGAGCATCGCGAGCAAATCCAAAATCCCCATCTCGACCAATGCGACCAACTGTGTCGCGTACTGAACACATCCGATCCCCGCTTCCGCAAAAGCCTCTTTAACATGGGTAAAGTTGACATCATACGTAATATCGGTTTTTCCGTAAGCTTCGGAACGGCTTAACGCTTCGTCAAACAGGGGAAACGTCTGATGTGCTTGATAGACGCGAATCGAAAAATCGCTCCGTGCCTCAAGCTCACCGTAATCGAAACTCATAAACTCAAATTTCTTTGAACACTTTTCCATTGCCATTGCAAATGATTCGTATCCTACTGCGATCTCACCGCGATCGTGCTTATATTTTTCAGCCAATGCGGATACTTTAGGATCATCAATATCGAAAAGTATTTCGTGATTCTCTATCCGCGCGATTTTCCCTTTATAAAAAAGTTCACAGCCGAATGCGTCGAAAATCTCATTGGCGATAAAGAATACCGACTGTTCGTTCAGCTCTGAAAGATCGCTGTAATGTTCTAAAGAGACGGCATTTCCGAACGATTCGTCGAAATACGATTTTTGCGCAATACGGAGATTTTCAAAGCGCTCCACAATCCCAAATCTGAGTGTCTGCAGCAACTGCGGCTGCAGTGTATGGATAAACTCAATAATATCGGCCAGAAGATAGCCGTGATGGGCGCCGATTTCACAAATCAAAGAATCGGACCGCAAAAAACCTTCATCAATACGTTTAATGATATGCCTTGCAATCGTTCCGCCGAAAAATTTTGACGTACTCACCGCCGTATAAAAGTCCCCTTTTTTACCGATAGGACGATACGACGCATAATATCCCTCAGCTCCATAGAGCCACTCATTCATATAGTCGCTGAATCGCACGGTTACAGTGCCTTCATTGCATTTTCAAGACGGATAAATCCCTCGTCGATATCGGTTTTGGTGATGGTAAGCGGCGGAAGAAACCGGAGCGTATTACGTCCGGCTTTGAGGACGATCACTCCGGCTTCACGTGCGGCATTGATAATTTTTCCTAATGTGTCCGCATCAACGACACGAAGCCCCCGCATCATTCCTAAACCGACATGCTCTAAAAAGATAGCCGGATGGGCACTGGCAAATTTTGCCAGCGAAGTTTCAAAATAGAGGAGACGCTCATCCAACTCACCGCTCTCTTTGATCTCTTCAAGTATGTCAAGCACTTCATTGGCCGCTGCCGTCGAGAGATAGTTTCCTCCGAAAGTAGAACCGTGATCACCGGGAGAAAAAATATCTTTTTTACTGGTCATGACAACACCGATCGGAACTCCCCCGCCGAGCCCTTTGGCCAATGTAATGACATCCGGTTCGATTCCGTAGAGATTCGAAGCCAAAAACTCACCCGTACGGTAGATTCCCGTCTGAACTTCATCCACCATCAGCAAAACATCGCGCGATTTCAGCATTGCCGCCAAAGCCTGCACTTTGGCACGATCCTGAGGCTGAACACCTCCCTCTCCCTGTACCAGTTCGATCATAACCGCTACCGTATGCTCATCAATCAACGATTCGATTTCGTCGATGTTTTTAGCATACACAAATCCGTCCGGAAACGGGCCGAAATAATTGTGCATCGACTCTTGTCCCGTCGCTTTAAGCGCCGTAATCGTCCGTCCGTGAAACGAGTGGTCCAGCGTAATAATCTTATAACGCTTCGGTTGTCCGTCCACTTCGCCGTATTTTCGGGCAATTTTGATCGCCCCTTCATTGGCTTCGGCACCGCTGTTGCCGAAAAAGCATTTCATATCATATCCGCTCAGTTCTACTATGCGGCGTGCACATTCGGCTTGAGGCTCGATGTAATAGAGGTTGGAGACATGGATCACTTTGCTTACTTGGTCGCAAATCGCTTTAGTCAGACGCTCATTGGCATGTCCGACACTGCACACCGCGATTCCGGCGGCAAAATCGATATACTCATTACCCTCGCTGTCGATCAAAACAGCATTTTTTCCTGCCGTAAAATTGATTTTTTGACGAGCGTACGTGGGCAATACATAGTTGTCAAAATTTTTATTCATTTTTTTATTACCTTTATTTTAATTTCTTGATACACCGCACTCTCACCCTCATAGCTAAGATACGGCGGCGTTAATACATTGACATCCGGAGTTCCCGAATAGATCAGGAGACAATCCTTCCTCAGCCGATTATCATGCCTCACCTTCATCTCTACGGAGCCTGCAGGCGATACGAGCAAAACATCCTCGCCCTCTTCGTATCCCGCCTCAGGATGGAGATACACCCCATCGGCCCTTTTAAACTGAGAATTCAATCCTTTCGGATGTTTCACCGTGATGAGGAAAAACCCGTCCGTATCGTCGATATCCGGATCGACCGACTCCAAGAACTCAAATTCACCGTTTTCAAACCCGTCTTCATAAGGGATTTCAGGAATATTTCGACGATACCCTACTCCGTCGCGAACATCCATTTGCTTTCGGAAAAAATCGAGATAGTGCGACTCGCTTTCCCATTCTACCCCAAAGGCATTACACAAACGGCTCGTAAGATCGTATTCGCTGATACCGCTTTCGCTCTGAACTATTTGCGGCATTTCCTGAAAGGTATAATCCCCGTATGAACTGCGAAAATCATTTTTTTCCAAAAACGTTTTGGCAGGAATCACCAAATCGGCCGAACGCGAGGTTTCATTCTCATACAGCCCGAAATAGACCGTAAAACCTGCCGACGCAAAGGCATGTCTCACTCCGGTAGAGTTAGGCATCTGAGCCAAAGGATTGGCACCCTGAACGAAAACACAATTATACTTCGAAAAATCGGCAGTCGGTTTACTGATACGATGAGCCAGTGACTCAAACGGCAGATCGATCCCCGATAAAGAGTCTCCCAGATAACTCACGCCGCATCCTCTTTTACCGAAAAATCCCATCACGGCGCCGAAGCCGTCAATAGAGCGAAGCACGTCGGCGCCGTTTCGGTACTTTTGAACACCGACGCCGACCAAAATCGCACACTTCTTCCCTTTCACTAATTCCAGCATTGAGCCGATCTCTCCGAGCGTGACATCGATGAGATCAAGGGTCGCTTTGATCCTTACACTCTGGGTCAATTCATAAAAATCGTTATATTCGCTCGCATGCGTCCGCAAAAACGCTTCATCATGAATCCCCTCAATCATCGCAAAACGGCTTAACAGCAGCGCTAATTGCAAATCGCAATGGGGTTTGATCTGGATATGCAGATCGGCGCTCTTAGCTATCGCTGTTTTAACAGGATCAATAACGATAATCGTTTTCCCTTCTAAAAACGGCAAAAGGTGCGAATGGGTCGTATGGGGATTGCGTCCCCAAAAAACGACTACTTCGCTCTCACTGATCATTTGAGGACTCAGCACTTCATTTTTTCCTCGCCCGAGTAAAATCCCAGCCTCTCCGGCACCGTCACACAGGCTTCCTGACGTTCCGACCGCTTTGATAGAGGCAAAAAAATGCTCGCAACTGCGTTGCATCAAAGAGACATTGCCGCTTCCGCGATAATAGAGAATCTGATCATTTTTTGCGTTTTTCAATGCTTCAATCAAGAGTTCGAATGCTCTCTCCATCGAAATTTCATCACCGTGAAACTGCGGGGAAAGCAGTCTGTTTTGTTGTGTGAAATGGTTAAGATTCGGACACAAGTAGCCCCGTGTTACCGGATGAGACTTATCTCCTTTTAGCTTTCCGTTCTCATCGACGACAATACGGCAGGCATCATAACAATCAAGCGGACAGGCGGTTGTCGGATTCATTTAACTCAACTTTTCATTCATACACTGAATTTTTAAACATATTAAGCGCATTTTACACTTGACACCCTTTAGTTTTTAGTAAAAAAAACCCACGAATTGGATATCATTAAAGAATATAAATAATTTGAGGTCACTATGTCTCTTTTAGAACACGTCGATGCGGCAACAAACTTAGCGAGAAATAACGAAGTACAGCTTTTGGTTTTTAAAATCGATACCGCCGAAGAATCGCCCTATTACGCCATTAATGTATTTAAAACTCGTGAAGTAGTTGAAGCTAAACGCCACCACCTCACTCAGATCCCCGGCGCCCATCCTCTTTTGGAGGGGACAATCGTTTTACGTGAGCTGCAAATACCGATTTTGAATCTTCCGCAATGGCTCGGAATTGCTATGGAAGATGAGAAGAAAAAAGCATCTAACCTATTGATATGTGATTTTAACGGAATCATTATCGGCATTCGGATTATGTTTGCGTACCGTGTCATCAAAAAGAACTGGAATGAGATGCACTCACCGGATAGTTACCGGTTGGGAGATGACGGCCTTGTTATTAACGATACGAGACTGGATGACGGAAGTCTATGTCTGATCCTTGATTATGAAAAACTATTGGCAGACGTCATTCCTCAAGCGATGGTCAATGTTGAAAATGCGACAAAAGCTCTTCAAAACATCTCTATTCCCGAAAAACTTAAAAACGGTGTGGTTCTCATCGCCGAAGATTCAAAAACAGCTCAGCGCCACTTACGGCAAATTTTTGAACATGCTCATATCGCTTATCAAATGTTTAACAACGGAAAGGATTTGATTGAATTCATTTCCAAACACCCGAACCCTTCATCCATCCCGGCAGTCATTACCGATATAGAAATGCCGGAGATGTCGGGCTTTACCGTTATTCAACGGCTAAAAGCAAAAGCCGAGACTAAAGCGATCCCGATCATTGTCAACAGTTCTATGACAGGGGAAAATAACAAACGTGAAGCGGCCAGTTTGGGTGCCGACGGATTTATCGATAAAACAAAAAGTGAAAATATATTAGCGTTGATTGTTGAAAAAATGGGGGAATCGGGGACAAAACTTCTCCCTCGTTAAGGGAGAAAGCAAAAGCGATTTATTCGACAACCGCCAAAACCTGGCCGGCTTCAATTTTATCGTTTACGTTTACATTGATTGACGTTACTTTTCCGTTACGCGGAGCGACAACATCGATCTCCATTTTCATCGCCTCAAGAATCATGATCTTATCACCTGCGTTTACAGTATCGCCTACAGAAGCAACCAATTTAAATACAGAACCCGGAAGCTCGGCACAAATCGCGTTTGCATTGGCTGTATTAGCTGCAGGAGCTGTCGGTGCAACCGCAGCTGCAGGAGCCGCTACGGGTGCCGCTACCGGTGCTGCCGATTGAACGGTCGCATTTCCGTCTACGATTTGTACGTTGTATTGTTGTCCGTCTACGATTACTGTGTAAGTACCGTTTGCCATAAGAAAATTCTCCTGTTGTGTTGATTGATTTGTTTGTGTTACTTGTGTTGTTTCATTTACTTTTGGGCTGTTCTTTCGAACATTGACCGTTGCTTCCCCTTTTAGGAAAGCAATCCCCTTGACATCACATGAAGCGGCAATGAAAATATTCTCATCCGTTGCTTCGATGCCCTCATCGGTGAGTTTTTTAGTCCAATACGCAATCGATTTGGTTTCATCACGATCGGCAAGGTCGATTGCATGTTCACTAGTCGGTTCAAGTTTTAACTGTTCGTGTGCGATACGAACGACCACCGGATCAGGTTCAACCGGCGTTTTCCCGAAATAACCCAATACCATTTTTCCATAGCCCGGTGCGATTTTTTTCCATGGTCCCAAAAGGGCATTGTTCAATGCCTGTTGGAAGTAAAATTGAGATACCGGAGTCACGGATGTGCCGTAACCCCCTCGTTCAACCACTTCACGCATCGCATGAATTACTTCAGGGTAACGATCCAACATATTGTTATCACGCATCATTTGCGTATTAGCAGTCAGAGCACCTCCCGGCATCGGAGAAAACGGAATCAGAGGTGAAACCTGTGTCGCTTCCGGAGGCATGAAATAGTCTTTCAAACAATCGCCCAACACATCTTCGTATTTGAGGATTTTATCGAGTTCAAGTCCGCCGAGATCGTATTTCGTCCCTTTTACCGCATGAAGCATCGTCAAAATATCGGGCTGTGACGTACCGCCGCTTACCGGAGCCGCCGCCATATCGATACCGTCAACTCCCGCATCAAGCGCCGCGAGATACGCCGCAACACTCACACCTGCTGTTTCATGGGTATGCAGACGCAAATGGGTCCCCTCAGGAACGAGGCGGCGCGCCATTTTAATGGTTTCATGGATTTTATGAGGACTCGATGTTCCGCTGGCATCTTTAAAACAAATTGAATGGTACGGGATACCTGAATCCAAAATATCACGAAGCGTTTTTTCATAAAATGCGACATCGTGAGCACCGACACATCCCGGAGGCAAATCCATCATTGTGACGACGACTTCATGTTTTAACCCGTGATGAGCGATACGTTCACCGGAGTATTTAAGATTTTCGACATCATTCAATGCATCGAAATTACGGATCGTTGTCGCTCCGTGTTTTTTGAACATTTTGGCGTGAAGATCGACCATTTCACGGCTACCCGTATCGAGCATAACCGTATTAACCCCGCGTGCGAGGGTTTGAAGATTTGCATCCGGCCCGACGATCGCACGAAAACGGTCCATCATATCAAACGCATTTTCATTTAGATAGAAAAAAAGGCTTTGAAAGCGTGCACCGCCTCCAAATTCGAAATGTCGGATTCCCGCCTCTTTGGCCGCTTCGACCGCAGGGAAAAAATCTTCCATCAACACCCGTCCGCCGAATACGGACTGAAAGCCGTCACGGAACGTAGTGTCCATCACATCGATGTATTTTTTTGCCATTTACGTAATCCCTACTTCTTTAGATTATTATGGTGGTGAATTACTGCAGCTAAAGCCGCAATTCCTAACAAACCGCCATTGTGAGAATTTTCTATTTCATGATGATGAAGCGCGGCAGCGATAGCGGCCACTTTTGCTCTTACATCACTATTTTCTAAATCATGATGGTGTAATGCGGCTGCAATCGCTGCTACTTTGGCACCTTGCATACGATCGCTCGATGCTGCGACAACAGCCTCACCTGCAAAGCTTTGAGATTTCGGGCCATTTTTGGATTGAAACAGTGTTAAATATTTCATTACTTTATTCAGTAATTCCATTAATATCCCCGTTTGTTTTATAGTTTGCACGCGTAATCTTTACACGATGCGTGATTCTAGTACAAAGTTCATTAAAAAAGATTTACTACGTGCACTTTCAATGAACCTTTTAGTTTCTTTCGTTACAATCCGCCTCATTATTTTATACACAGAGGTGCCCTATGGATCTAAGCAAAATCGGTTACGGCGAAAATCCCGACAAAGTCAAAGCTATTATTGAAATAGCCTGCGGATCAAATATCAAATATGAAGTTGAAAAAGAGAGCGGTGCGCTCGTCCTTGATCGTGTTATGCACTCAGCTATGTACTATCCGGCTAACTACGGTTTTGTCAACAAAACCCTTTCTCAAGACGGCGATCCGGCTGACATCTTGATCTTAACCGAATATCCTATGGTGGAGGGGTGTGTAACCAACTGCCGTCTTGTCGGTGTTTTGATTATGGAAGACGAAAGCGGTATCGATGAAAAATTGCTTGCCGTTCCGACATCAAAAATCGATCCTACATTCGAAGAGATTCAAGATCTTGGCGACATCCCGAAACATACGTTGGCAAAAATCAAAAATTTCTTTGAAACCTATAAAATGCTTGAGCCGGGCAAATGGGTCAAAGTAAAAGGATTCGAAGATAAAGCCTCAGCGGCTAAAATCCTCGAAGACGCTATCAAAAATTATAAAGAGTAATGACCTATGATCGACTTCGACTCAACTGATGTATTTTCCTACGCTATATTCGGATTGATACTTAACTTTGTCTTTTCGATTGCGTTTGGTCTTTATCTGAGCAAAAATATCGGAGTCGAAGAGATGATGCTCTCCAAAGGCAATCGAGAGCAGCCCTGGTGGCTCGCTCTCTCATTGGCCATTCCATATGCCAAAATGATTATTACTTTGTATCGGGTTGCTATTTTGCAACTCTACTTTCTTGATCAGGGAAAAAGCCATAGAGAGTTCTGGATCTATCTCACGACAAATGATGATCAACGCTGAGATTATTTCGCTTCTTTAATACATAATTTTTGTATCTGTGTATCGTGCATTCCCTTTTTTTGGTTCAGTGCACCTTGCATTGCACGCTTTAACTTCATATTCCACTCTGCATTGTCAAAAGCGGGATCAATCACCGCCAATCCCTGACGCAATAGCATCTCACTGTAACTCTCCGGGCCGTTGCCGTACAGAATACACCCTTCTTTAATCATCTCATAATGGTAAGATTGCTGTATATACAAATATTCTTTTGCAAACTGTTTGTCGTGAGGATGTGATCTATAATAGTTCTCAACGGCATTTTTGCACTCTGTCGGATTGACACCTTTTTCTGCTATTTTTTCCAATGTCATAATGCCGAACGGTTCACACGCAAAATATGCATTATTATGTATCAGGTGAAGCTTTGAATTATTTTCGATCGAACTCAGCAATCCGACGGTAATTTCTCCGTATAACGGTGTCATACACATCACAATCGTAAGTAATCGGACAAAAAATGTTTCATTTTTACTCATAGACTACTTTTTCAACCTTTTTTTTGATGGTTTTAGAAAACTTTTTACCTCGAAACTTAAAGTAACATCAATATTTTTCATAATATTTAACATTTTATACCCGTATTTTTGCCCAATCTTAATCACAGCTTTCCGTCAGGTCGGTAGGATACACCCTATTTCTATTACTTTTTCTTAACTGATTCATTTAGAAAGGACACACCATTGTTATACGCTCCGGAGTACCCTAAAATTTCACATTCCATTTTACGAGGTATATCTTTTGAAATTTCTTTCTCTAATGCTACTACTTTCTCTGTCACTTTTAGCTGACGCCATGACACCGAAACAACTCCATGTTTTACAAACGGTACGCGATGTAGCCAAAACAATTCCCGATAAAAACGGCCATACGTATGAAGATACCGTCAGTGCTATCTGCATAACCGAAAGCAGTGCCGGAAAAAATACCATAGGTGACTTTAAACGTAAAAAATCATTTACAAAAGCGTCTCTCGGTCCGATGCAGATTCAGGTAGCTACCGCTCGACATGTATCCCAAAACGTCAAAAAACTGCGCTGGCTCAACAATCTTAGCGATGTACAGCTTGCAGCGCGATTATTAGGAGACATCCGGCTTTCAGCCAAAGTTGCTACCCACTATCTTGTTTTGCTTCAAAACCAACGTTTAGACCACTTTTACGCTATCAGCGGCTATAACGGCGGAACCGTCAACCACACCTACTACAACCGCGTTATGAAAAATATGAATATCGTCAATCGCCTCGTCTCCTCAGGTAAGCTGTCATAATTTTTAAGCTATAATACTTCGAACAGAGATTCGGAGGTTTTTATGAATGATGAAAAGCTTAAAATCGTTTTAGCCGTTCTAAGCGGCATCATTTTTAGCCTAGTATTTATTCTACTGGCCTTTATCCTCCCCATCACATCTTCCAAAGTTCCCCAAAAAACAATGAATAGCGGTCTCCAAAAACTATCGAAAGCGTATAAAGAGAGCCAAGTCAATCGTCCTCCCGAACCACCGAAACACTAAACATTTTAGACTCAACCGAAACCATATCCTAAAGGAAAACGAATGAAGATTGCCGTTTCCGCATGTTTATTAGGGGAAAAGATCCGCTTTGACGGCGGTCATAAACATGAGCGCTTTGTTACCGATGAATTGGGGAAATTTGCCCAATTCGTCCTTTTTTGCCCGGAACATAGTGCTTTTGGTACTCCAAGACCGACCATACGTCTTCTTAGAAATGAGAGCATTGTTTATGTTCGATCCAATAAAGATCAGAGTGATCTTACGGCCCGACTGAGCGAGACATCCGCACAAGAACTCTCCAAGATATCCAAAGAACCGCTTTGCGGGATTATATTCAAATCCAAATCTCCCAGCTGCGGGATGGGAAGCGCCAAAATATATTTAGAAAACGGTTTGTGCGAAGGGAAAGATGACGGTGTTTTTGCGGCAATGTGCCGCGAACGCTATCCGCTGCTGCCGATGGAAGAGGAAGGACGGCTCCAAGACCCGTGGCTGAGAGAAAATTTTATCATGCAGCTCTTTGCCTTTGACGCATATGAGCAGTTTAAAGCCAAAAATCCGACAATCGGCGATCTCGTACGATTTCATACCGTTAATAAATTTATGCTCCAATCCAAAGATGAACGGTTATATCGTGAACTCGGAAATATCGTCGCCAATCGGGACAATCATATTTTGGATGTTGTATTTTCCATGTATGAATTAGGGTACAAAACAGCTATCTCCCGTAAAAGCTCCATCAAAAAAACACGCAACGTTTTAGAACATTTGGCCGGATTTTTCAAAAATGAGCTCACGAAAGAGGAAAAAAAGATTCTCCACACTCAGATCAGTGATTTCGCTGAGAAAATAGTCCCCCTGATCGTCCCCGTCTCCACCATAGCTCTGTACGCTCAAAAATACGATATCACCTATCTTCTCGATCAAACGTTTTTAAACCCCTATCCTAAAACGCTGGCATTGCGTTCCCATCTCGATGCGGGAAAATAGTTATGAAGCGGATTTTGTGGTTTCGCCGTGACCTGCGCATTGAAGACAATCCTTTACTGTCGTTAGAAGGAGAGGTCCTCCCGATTTTTATTTTTGATCCCGACATCCTCTCATCTTTGGAAAACAACGATCGGCGTGTTACCATCATTTACAATGCACTGCTCAATCTAAAATCCTCTCTTCAAATACGGGGACTTGATTTAGCCCTTTTCTACGGAAAACCGGTCGACGTTTTTAAATGGATCCTCTCCCGTCATAAGTTTGACGAGGTGTGCGCTTCAGGTGATTATGATCCGTATGCATTGGAACGGGATCGGGAGGTATCGCATCTTTTGGCGTTCAACTACATCCACGATACCTATATCTTTCGTCCCGATGAGATTCTCAAAAATGACGGAACCCCCTATTTGGTCTTTACCCCGTTTTATAACCGTGCCAAATCATTTTTTTCTCCTGAACATATGAAAGAGTGTTTCCCTGCAAAGCAGCAATTGAGTGAATTTGACTATACCTCATTGTATTGTATACAGGCATCCGGTCACTCCCTCATGCCTATAAAGCTTGAATCGATTGGATTCATTCCTCAAAAACTTTCCCCTGAACAACAATCAACCCCCGCTCAAAAACTGGATATTTTTGCCGCTAAAATCGGACAGTATACACAAAACCGCGATTATATGGCATTGCACGCAACATCGGGGTTAAGCACGGATTTACGATTCGGAACCGTCTCGATACGTGCGGTACTGCGATGGATACTCGTACAAAAAAGAGAGGGAATTGATACCGAACCGTTTTTCAGACAATTGATCTTTCGGGAATTTTATGCGATGCTGTTTTACCATTTTCCGTATCTGTGCAAACAAAATTTCCGCTATCCGTTTGAGGGGGTTGCCAATGAAGAATATTTTCAAGTCTTTTGCACCGCACAGACAGGGGTTCCGATCGTTGACGCGGGGATACGGGAGCTATTGGAGTGTGGAGAGATGCACAACCGGGTCCGGATGATATGTGCCTCGTTTTTTACCAAAAATCTCCTTTTACCGTGGCAGTGGGGAGAAGCATTTTTTGCCCGGCATCTAAATGACTACGATACGGCGTCCAATATCCTCTCGTGGCAGTGGAGTGCGGGGACGGGAGTCGATCCGCAGCCCTACTTTCGGATTTTTAATCCGTACAAACAAAGTTTGAAATTCGACCCTTCGGGAGAGTATATTTATCAATGGATTCCTCAATTAACCCATCTTCCCCCCCAATATCTATCGGAGGAGAATACATTGCGTTTATCCGATATCGACGGCTATCCCAAATCCATCGTCGAGTACAAGCAAAGCTCCCAAAACGCTTTACATTATTTCAAGCACTCTCTCACCTAATGTTAATTCATCCAATATGTGATAAAATTGCAACCATTTTGCAACATAAAAAGGGTATAGATGGTAAATTTAGGAACAATTAAAGGAAAACTTACCGCCCTCGCAGTAATTGCCTTTATAAGCTACGTAACATTAGGGTATTTATCCTATTCAAACAACCAAGACGCCACAAAAACGACTGAGCGAATGGTTCTTATAGGCGACATCAGAGCCCATACCAACGGCGCAATGATGGAGTTAAGAGGGTTTCAGCTTTTGTACGATGAAAAGTTCCTTAATAACTACAAAGAGCGCAATCAAAAACTCCAAGAAGCTATTGCAAAACTTAGCAGTATTACCCGTTCTAAAGAGAATAAAGAGCGCTTAGCCGATATTGCCAATCGTCATAAAGAGTGGATAGCGCTCAACGAACCGCGTGTAAAAATCGTCTTTGAAAATGAAAATCTCATCCATGACCCAGAATTCGCTTCTACTGCGGATGGAAAAAAATTGCAGAACATTACAAAAGAGTCGGCGGAGATTTATGCTAATCTCATTACTAAAGAGCGTGAATTAGTCGCGGAGATGAAAAAGAAAAATCTTCAAACTCTCGATGATAATGCCCATATGTCTGAAATTATTGTATTTGTAAGTGTCCTCATCGTTATGGGGATCTTTTTTATGATTATCAAGTCTATTTCCGCTTCCATCGGCAGACTTGAAAAAACGATGGAAACTGTCGCGCAAAATCGTGATTTTACCGGATCGGTTCAAATAGAAGGGAATGACGAATTGGCACAAATGAGCCGAAAGCTCAATGATTTAGTGAGTATATTGCGTCAAGCGTTCCAAGGTATCCGCTCGGCTTCAAGCGAAAACCTCTCTGTTTCGGCGGAACTCTCCGCTACGACCCTTGCTATCGGAAGAGCCGCTGAAGAAGAAGCTAAAATCGTAATGCAGACGACGGTAGAGTCGGATAAGATGAAAGAGGCGATGAAAGCTTCCGCAGCGGAAGCACAAAGTGTACGCCACAAAGCACTCGGCGCACGCGAAACGCTTCAAGAAGCCCAATCGGCTCTGACGAATACAACCGAGCAGCTCTCATTAACCGTCCAGATGGAAGGGGAAATCAACGATCGTCTCAACTCTCTTTCGCAGGAAGCATCTCAGGTCAAACAAGTCCTCACCGTTATCGCCGATATCGCCGATCAGACAAATCTATTGGCGCTGAATGCCGCCATCGAAGCGGCACGTGCTGGGGAACACGGACGCGGATTTGCCGTTGTTGCCGATGAAGTGCGTAAACTTGCCGAACGGACGCAGAAAAGCCTCGTAGAGACCAATGCAACCGTCAATGTCATCGTTCAATCAATCAACGATATTACCGATCAAATGAACCACAATACAAAGCGGATCGAATCGCTCTCCGAAGCTTCAGCAGAAGTAAACCACCACACTGAAACGGCTGTCGTAGCCCTAGCCGATACGGTCAGTGCTATTGAAAAACTCTCAACCGATACGCAAAACAATGCGTCGACTACCGAATCGATTATTCAAAAAATCGGCAGTATCAATGAACTTTCAACCTCAAATGCCCGCAGTGTCGAAGAGATTGCCGCCGCCGCAGAGCACTTGCATCAAATGACCGAGCAGCTTACGGCTCAAATTTCTGTTTTCAGAACATAATACACTTCAAATTTCTTCCCGGCACTTTTGGGAAGAAACACATTCCTTACTTTTTAGCATACAAAAGAGTTATTACTTAATGAGACTGTGTTCTGCAAAAGCTGAGCTTTTCACCGAGTTCATACGATAATGAATTTAAGCGACTGATTTTTTGTTCCATCCGTTCCATAATTTCAATATTACTCATCGAATCTTGGTCGATATTCGTCATCTGTTGTGATGCTGATTCACCGTGTTTTTGAAGCGTTGCATAACCTATCTGTGCTTCATTAATCGCTCTTATTGCATTTCGCATTGCCTCTGCCGCATCGCCGACAAGTTCTTCGGAGATTTCAGAGGTTTGTGAGAGGGCAATAATCCCCTCTGAAGAGGCAATCGTACTATCGGCAATATCACCGACCGACTGGATTATAATTTCGGTTGTTGCACGAATATCGGTCAAACTTGATTGCGTTTTTTCTGCAAGCTTTCGTACTTCATCGGCAACAACGGCAAATCCGCGTCCGTGTTCACCCGCACGCGCCGCTTCGATGGCGGCATTCAGCGCCAATAGATTTGTCTGATCGGCAATATCGCCGATTATCGTGAGAATAGAGCGGATTTGCGCCGCTTCACTTTCCAATGAACGAAGCTTTTGAGAAATAATCGTTCCGACAGATGCACTCTCTTTTGCATTTCCGGCTACCGCATGGATACTTTGTTTCGTCATTTCAAGTTGACTGTCAGCTTTATTCAAAGAATCGACAACACTTGCCGTGAGACCCGACATTGTGTGAAGCTGATCACCGATGGAGCCGATTACTTCAAGGTTTTTATGAACCAAACTTCTGGTATTCGTCACTTTCACCATTACGGCACCGGAATCCTGAACCGTTTCGGATGAAAGGGCCACATTTTCTTTAGACACATTCACCGCT
>Ga0265297_10004473_pt1 | contig 22826 bp, 50 predicted proteins | sample Munlanlwell13791_FD_192502 | JGI IMG/M metagenome (GOLD analysis project Ga0265297, IMG submission 192502) | Leachate microbial communities from a municipal landfill in Southern Ontario, Canada - Leachate well 137-91 | ecosystem: Engineered > Solid waste > Landfill > Unclassified | place... | reverse complement strand
AAGATCCTATCCTACGTCTAGACATTTTTCTCTGATAACGTTTTAATGCCAATTTATTCTTGTTTAGCACTTTCATATTGATAACAGATTCACCGGTAGATAATTGCATGAGTGTTTTGATCCCCATGTCTATTCCTACAATTCCGTTACCATCTATCTCGTTCTGAATATTAGTTTCATCGTATGTATAGGAAATTGCTACATACCACTTTTCATTACTTCCTTTAGAGATAACGAAGTTATTAATCTTTCCTGTCATACATTTATTATTAACTGGTTCTGAAAGTCTAAGAGGACTCTTAATTAACGGTAATTTAATAGTCCATTCGTCTATCAGCTTTGCTTTATCATTCTCTATGTAGAAAGAACGTTTTGATGTAAACTTTTTTCGTTTAGGAAATCCAAACTGTTTTGGATTATCGTAATGCCGTTTCTTTGCTAGACCAAAATTCTTTATAGCACGGTCCATTGAACCTTTTGGACTTTCATACATCCAATCAGTTTTAAGTGCATTGAACTCTTTACAGAGGTCTGCTGTAGATACAGATTTTTGCCCAGCTTTCTTCTTTGAGAACCATGTTTCACGTGCCCAATTGTATGCATAACGGGCGCATCCACATGCGCTGTTGAGCTTATGCTCAACTGCATTGTCCGTTATTAACATTATTTTCTGAGCACTAATGATCATTATTTTTGGTCCTTGTAATCAAAATGAACTATATACATATAGTTTATATACTATCGTTTATAAATATACATTATTTATAGACTTAGAGTCTATCTCCATAAAATTAATACTAGAAAAAATGCAATACATTTTAAAAAAATAAGAATATCACCATAATCATCAAGATTTTCTCTTTTTTCTAATGGTGGATAATATATTTTAGTTTTAATTTCTTTCATATGTTTCAATAATCCATGTTTACTATTTTATCAATTTTCGCGTTTTTACCAAATAGACATAGAGGCATTTTCATATTATCACAATAATCGGAAACGTCAAAGGATTCACCAATAATATCAACCTCATCATCTGTATTTGTTATTCGAAATCCATTAGGTAATGACTCAAAGAACAATTTAATGTTTTTAGGTAGCTTATCAGTATCTATAATATCACATATAAATGAATTATCTGAGCGTGTTATCGTATTAAGTAGAATTATCATATTTTCACCTTTAATAGTGAGCCGTTTTCTCAACAAATCTTTTTATTTTACCGCATTTTATACATCTATAATCGGTTACATATTTTCTAGTAAAACACGTTGCTGTATTTGGTGCTTTACCAACATTATGTAACATATCTGCCATAGATGGAATAACAATTTCATTTATTTTTTCATAACAATGTCTACAAAATATCATATTATTTTCCTTTTTTAGTTTGTAATACCCATAATTTCTTAAATATTTTCTAAAGGTATTGCCGGAACCCATACACCATCACGTTCTTCATCCACCCTTGAGGTGTCCCCTTGCAGCCAGTTATTATACCAATCTATCCAAGCATTTAAACGATCAAGGAAATTTCCTTCAGATAAACCACATAGCATATCATATCCAAATTTAGATGATCGCTCATCACTTATATTGAAAGCAATAGATCTTGATAGAGAAGAGGCTATATTCGTATGTTCTCTAGTTAAATTTTCAGCTTTTACTTGTCCTACTATTAAATAATTTTCATTTTTTATTAAACTTTTATCATTTTTTGCTTGCATTTGATTTATTATTTCAATTTCTACTTCTTGTTTTTCAGTCATATCGGTTTTCCTTATAATATTACATTTTATTTTTTATATCTTAACTCAAACTTTGATATAAAAATATTATCTACTTTATTACTACTATGATCTTCTAAACATACAGGAAATAAATATAAATTTTCTACGTATATAACGTCTTCATACATAATATCTATATCTTCGTAATCAAGTTTTTTATTATCGCACATATCAACTATTTTAGAAACTATATTTCCACTTGGAGTATCAATAATTTCTATAGTTGCGAGTAATTTATCACAATCTATAAGGTCTATTAAACCACATAAATTGATTAGGTTTTCATTAAAATTATCAATATATGGGTTATCATTATCTAAATATACTCTATTTGATGTATTAAATTTCTTTTTTAATGCGGCAATAAAAATATCTAAATCACAATCTTTTAATCTCTTCATAATCGGTACTTTAATATACATTTTTATTACCTTTTATTTTTATAATGTTTTTTCTTCTATTTTAATAAAATCATTTGGCCAATCTATTACATCTGATTGTAATTCATATATAGAATTTTGTGTTTCTACAATGCCTAATTCAAAATCAATTTTAATTATTTTACTAGTTTTAACAGGATATCCACGCGAATATTGATTACTTATTCCACTTAAAGAAAACCAATACATCTGTTTACCTACTAAATTACCCGATTTACTAATTGGAATTTTTTCTATATCCCAATTCCATATTTTAAAATGAGTTTTTAAATTAGGGTCCTTAAGAATATTTTGTTCTTTTTCGTTTTCTGTATGTACATATTTAAGTAAGTCAATTAAGCTAGATGGTGTCATTTTTATCTTTCCTTAAAATAAAATGTTTAATACGATTTATGTAAATTGGCAATTTCTAACATAGAACAATCTATTATAAAATCTACAATTCTATCAACTTCTATAGATGCCATTTCATCAGTTATATTAAATAATTTATTTAATCTATTTTTTGCTTCAGACCTTAATTGATCTGATAATATTTGAGCAGCATCAATTGTCATTCGTTTATCTCATTAGTATTTACATTTATTAAATCTAAAGATTCAATAAATTTATTTATATGATAATGTGCGTCAGTTGCTTGACCTTCTAAAAATTTAACATGATTTTGTAAAATTATATATAATTCTTCTTTTGTTTTTGCGTTTTCAATATAACTACTATCTAATAAATCTTGATCATAGAAATCTCTGAAATTTATCATCTTTTCTTTAATTTTTTCTAATTTCATTTATATTTTCTCACTTTACACCAATTAAGTTTAGTGTAAGTTCAGAACCAGCACACCCATCACCACATCCGGCAAAAGATAATTGTGTATTAGTAATAAATTGTTTCTTTTTTTCATTTATTGTCAAATTAAACGATATTTCTCTTGGTCTACCTGAAGCACCAAATTCATATTGTTTAAGTAAGTCAATTAAGCTAGATGTTGTCATTTTTTACCTTTTCTAAAATACGGCATTTTGTATCAATTTCATATATGGATATAATGCATCAGGATTTGGATCTAAATATAATAAAAACGAATATCCACCTATAATAAGCATAGCACCACTTAATGCGTATACGAAGGTTCCCGAATTTCCGTAATCATCCCTAGCATATGAAACTAGTGCTTTTGATCCATCACCTAAAATATACGTTCCTTTAAAACTAGTATAAAAGGTTTGTGAATAACCACCAATAGTTAAAATATTAGTTAATTCACTACCACCAGTATTCATTGTTATTAAATTAGCTTGTTGTAATAATGCCGGTGTACACTTAACTGCATTACATGATGCCGCAGTTTGATAAGTAATTGACATTTGTGCTAACGCAAAGTTAGCAAGTAATATAACACATATCATTATTTTTTTCATTTTTATCTCCATTTTTATTGTTAATTTTTATTATACAGTTGTCGGGTTTAATTATCGGTTTTTACTACACATTTTATAGGGCGACCAAAATCATTTAATTTTATAGCTATTGACATATTGTTAGCATAATCATTATAAAAATATTCATGATTATCTAAACAAATAGTCACGATTCTAGGAGGAAAGTTTACTTTATTAGTTACTTTATTATTGCATTCTATATCATTACATGAAATAAATATAAAAATGCTAAATATAGAGATAATAGTTTTATACATTATTATTTCTCCCTCCTACTATTTCCTTTTAATAAATCCTTTTTTGCCTTAGACAATACATCATCAGTTTCACGAATCGCGTAACGGGTTTTAACAAATGGATTATATTCTCCAATTTCATCAATAGCTTCTTTAGCTTGTTTTCTATAATTGGCAGTATCATATAAAATAGGTTCTATAAATGCATGTTTAGTTTTAATATATTTTGAAATAGAATAAATAAGAGCTTTTTCAAAATCATATTCTTGACTTTTATAAAATGCGGCATAAAAGTGTGTTAATATTTCTTCCGTTACTTCTTTTCTTTCCTTTTCCATTTTATTCCACTGTTCTGGAATACTTTCATAGGATGATCCTTCAGGTCTAATTGACCCCGACCTTACATAATTATTACCTAAAGTTTCCGAATATATTTTACCGCTATTTAACATAGGTCTTTTCATTACTTCATTTGGCATAGGTTTCCTTTATAATTTTTTAATCCAATATCCCAATCCGCAAAAGAATATTCTTTTATTATTTCAATAATGGTTTGATACCTTAAATGTATATGCTTTTCATCAACAGATGATATTGGATATTCTACAATAACTCTTTGTACTTGTACTTTATTATTTGTATTAATATCAACATCCATATACATTCTAGGATCAAATATAATTATTTCTTGTGTAGTTTTATATTTTATATCATTATTATGCGCATTCATGGGAATCATTGGTTGTATTTGAGAGGCCAAACTAATTGGTGTAGTTCTCCTAATAATAGGCATTTCCGTAATATCTAGGGGTTTCATATTTTTTTCCTTTAATTTATAAAATATTTATATTATTTTTTAATATAATTCAATTAATTTTAACATAGTTAATACAATTAATATTTCAGTGCTAAGTGCCGAAATCGCAGAAGCGTTTGATAATATATCATATAAGCAGTAAAATTTGTTTTTTAATTTAAAGAATACTAATGATAATACAAAAAATATAATAATTAATAAGCACATTGTAAATATATTCATTTTATTACTTAATTCCTATAAAATACCTAATATATTAAATAATTTATAAATTACAACTAAAATACAACATATCATTACATACGCCGATAATGCTAAAGTTATTGAAAATATAGTACCAGTATTACTATTTTCATTAAAATAGTAATTTAATTTACTAAATACAATATAGCAAATTATTGACATAACTAATAAAAATATAGAAATAATACTATTCATAATTTATAATCAATTTAACACCACGCATTGTGGTGTAACATAAGGCAAATTGAAGTTCTTCACTAACTGCATTTTCATAAGTCGGTTTATTTCACTGAGACTCAATGAAAACTTACTTCTTAAAATGCAACCAACCCGATCATATGAATACAAAAAGTGTGTATTACTATAATCAAATAACCATTTATCGTCATAATTTCTTATTATTAATCTATTATTTAACATATCACCAAGGCATTGTCCAGATACTGTTTTTATGTCATCAATTGTAGATAAAATAGTATCTTCAAAGAATTTATTAAATTCTTCTTGTGTAACCGTTTTACCTTCTAATTCATCTTTAGTAAATTTAGATAATAATACAGCTTTTCCTTCTTCATATGAATTATAAAGTTTCTTTGCTTCATCTAAAGTTATTTCTCTTGTTTTTTCTGGCATATTGTCTCTTTTAGTTTCGTTATGTTATTAATATAGTAAAATATTTTCCATAATAGTTATTTAAAATAAAAATATTAATTAAAACTATTATAATGTATGAATTTTTTAACATAGTCATCCATTGGCATATTATAAATACTTTTATAGTATTTAACAGAAGATATTAAACTATTGGAATCCAGTCCACTAGCAATCACCTTTCTTTCTGTGAATGCATAATCTACACGATTTCCGCGTTCATCTATTGTTATACTATCGTGTATATCTTTGGTATGTTTCTTATAACCAATTATAAGAAATAATGTATTATTAACAATATTTATTTCATATGTATCAATTTTAGGAATAATATCTGATAAAACATCTTTACATTCATTTAACAAATATGGTAAATTTAATTCTTCCATTTTTACTTCCATTCTTTTTTTATTTTAATATGTTGGTTTGCTATTCTATAATCATTTTTTATTGTTTTAAATACTTTATCAAACAAGTTTAATATTATATCTAAAAGTGTAAATATTATAGGCCAAGAACACAAGAAAAAAAGAATAAACCCTAGAATTATAGACTCTGATAATATGTCTTTGGTATTATATATAAATGTACTAATTGCGATAATATTTATTAAAGCAAATATATAGATTTCATTACATTTATATAAATGATTTAAAGCTTTTATTACATAATTTCTAATCAATATTTTAATCATAACATATCCTTAAATGTACGCTGTATAAATATAGTATTTTTATTGTTCACTCTATGTTGTATTTAATATTTTTCACAATATATTGGTTAATTATACTAACTATATCATTAATTTTATATATTTTATTAAATTCTATATCAATAACATTTATATTATAGATATTATCTAACATAGCGATTATTTCTATTTTATCTAATGAATCAATAGTTAAAGTAGTATCACAGTGTGTTTTTAAAAACTCAAGATCAATATTTAATACTTCATGGCAAACATTGCATGCTGTTTCTATAATTGTATTAACTTTAATATTTTTATACAAAGCATCATATAGAGAATTTTTCATATTTAGTCCTTATATTAATCACCAAACATTTTATGATATATTTTTATACAATATTTATCCAAATGTATATACAAATTAATCCACACAAATAACAATCCTAAAATTGCCATAATATTTAATATTGGGGCAAATGCAAAACCCTTGCATACGCTTCGCATTGTGTTAACATTTTCATCTTTTATATTTTTTGTTGTTCGGTATAATATAATAGATACTATAATACTTATAACATATGATATAAGAAATGTATAAATTAAAGAAATTAAAGTGTTCATATTATGTTTCCTTATTTAAAAAGCAATATTGACAATTATGCTGACAATTGTTATTGTTTAATAATTCAATTCTATTTATTGGTGCTAAACAGTTCTTTCTGTTTCGTTTACCAATAACTAATTTACCTTTTATTTTCAAAATATCTAGATCTGTTTTACTTAAACAGCCATTATGCTTTACTTTCATATGATTAAACCAATAACCAGAACAAGTTTCAAATTCATATGGATAATTATTATTGTATGAATATTCTATAATTTTGGAACCTAATTCATTATATTCATTAAAATCAAAATTAGTTAATTCAGACTCAACATTATCATAATTATCCATATTCATAAAACCTAATTTTACGCGAATTATTCCAGAATCTTTAAAAATATCTAATACCGTTACTGCTTTATCAAAATCAATAATTGGATCAATTCTTAATACACATTGATTACTATTAAATCCTTTAGACAATAAATTTTCAAATCGTTTTCTTAGACTTAACGGATCTGGTACATTAGGTTCAATATTAGTATTACCAGCACCAGTACAAGTCAAATGTAATATACATTGTTTTTTATATTTAACTAAATCTTGTTGTAATTTTTCACCAAGACCTTTAGTTATAATTAAATTAACATCTTGTATATTTTTAGTCCAAGAATCATCAAATGTAGGATCACCATTTTCAGTACTTCCCCATCTTATTGGCAAATTAATAATATCATTTGTATTCCAAGATAAACTAATATCACCAGTAACTAAACATTTTAGTGTATTAATTTTAGAATCAGCGTTTTCACATATTTGATCTTCAACGTTTGTATCAGTATTATGATTAATTATAACCGCACTTTGTAAAGGAATTAATGTATAACGTACAAATCCTAATGTATCAAAATTAGTAATACAGGTTAATTTACCAGAAAACGAATCTATATAGCTATTAAATAAAGTATTATATTCATCATCACTTAACATCATGGTATCCGTTAATTCATTATTAATTGAATTAACAGAAAACGAATCGTGTTTAATAATATTTGATACACGTATAGTATCACAATGCCCTTGTAATTTACTAATCCATGCACTTAAACTGGATAATGTATCATGATTATTTCTATATACATTTGTATTAACGCGAACTTGCAACTTTGGATATAATGTTTTTATTCTATCATAAAATTCAGCTAATTCTGTTATACCAAATTTATTGTTATCATAATGAATACTTATATTAATATGAGTTAAACCAGCATCAAATATATCAGTTCTATTACCTAATTCTAAACCATTTGTAGTTAGGCAAATTTTATTAAATTTCATATCATGTAATTGTACAATTAAATCAACAATTTTATCATATAATAGTGGTTCCCCACCTAACAGTACGCATTCTTCAATATTAAATAATTCTTTGGCTTGTTTTATATTTTCAATTCCTTTATAAAATGGCATATTCAATGATTTATCGGTAAATGCATTAATACAATATGGACATGATAATTGGCAATCATTAGTTGTCACAATTGACAAATATACATTTTTATTTATTTTCCTGTTTAAATATGTATTTGTAACATATTCTGGCGTTTTAAGAACTTCTAAATCAGATAAATTATATAACATGCAAACCTTTATTTACCGAATATTTTTTCAAATAAATATGTAACACCTCTATCTAAGTGTAATTTATAATCTAAATATATAATAAGCGAAAAAATAATAGAGGCAGTTTGAAACACTGGTATAAAAGTACACACCGGAATGCTACTTCGATTATACAAAAAAACGGCATCTTCTTTTTCTTCGGTATTATTTTTGGATAACCTATATATTAAAATGTTAATCACAACATTCACAATATAAAAAATTAATAAATATTTTAACATTTTTAATAAACCTTATCGAATAAATACTAATTCATCTTTACTAAATTGATTATAATATGATAAAACCGTAGGAACATATTTTAATGTAATTGGATGTACTTCTGTTTTATCAATATTTCCTTTTTTCCAATCTTTATACTTTGTTCTTGGACCACCATTATATGATGCAACGGCTAATTCAACATTTCCACCACAATCAACTAACATATCATGAATATATTTTGTTGATAACATAATATTAGTCTTTGTATCTGCTCTCATAGAATCATTATATGCATTAATTTGTAAATCTCTAGCTATGCTTTGTGCGGTATATCTCATTATTTGACCAACACCCAATTCACCTGAAGACCCTATTTTATCTTTATTAAAACGACTTTCATTTAAATGAATAGCTAATGTCAATTTATAATCATAATTTGGATATTTTTCAGATTCATTAACATACCACGATGCATATTGTACGGCAATTTCTTTTTTTATTTTACTATTATATTTTAAAATTATATTAGTAGCATGATCAATTTTTGCTCTACGTTGATTATCAATTGAAATGCTTTCTCTTAATTGTAATAAAGATAATTGCACCTTTTCCATTTCATATTTATTTTCAACATATAATTCATATCCAAAAAAACATACCGCGCCAAATATTAAAATAAGAAAAATATCTTTTACTATTTGAATATATGTTCCAATTTTTGTTTTTTGTTTTTTATGATGCTTATCAATATTATCAGTATTTTTTGAATTATCCATTATATTATATTCCTTTATATGTGATTGTGTTTTAATTAATAAAAACACCAGGTATTAATTATTTTTCCAAAAACAAGTCTGGAGTAACATCCCTCAAATTGAAGTGTTTCTCTACCGGTGTGATGCTTTCGGAACTTCCGCTATTTGTTGACACTCATGTAAATTGAAGTGTTTCTCTACCAGACTTTTCATAAGTCTATCTATATCAACGTCTTGCAATAAAAATTTCTTTTTAAAAATGGTATAAACACGATCATAAGAATACCAAAAATGTTGATTTTTCTGATCATAAGTATAATCAAATAACCATTCATTATTTGAATTTCTTAATGTAATTCTGCTCGTTGGTGTTTGTGACGAAACCCCATACCAATCTAAAAACTTAGTTTTAGAATAATCAATTAAAGGAAATATATTTTCTTCAAAGAATTTATTAAATTCTTCTTGTGAAGGAATATTTTTAGAAGGAATATTTTTACCTTCTAATTCATCTTTAGTAAATTTAGAAAGCAAAAATACTTTAGCTTCTTCAGAAGAATTGTAAAGTTTCTTTGCTTCATCTAGTGTTATTTCTCTTGTATTTTCTGTCATATTGTTTCCTTATTTAATATGTTGTTATTAATATAGTAATTATTTATAAAAAGTGCAATTTAATATTTGTTTACTTAAATTTTATCGCACCATGCTTTTATAATATGCCAATTTTCATCATATTTTAATCCAATATCATTCATTTTTTGGATTAAAATATTTTCAGTATCCATTGCCCTAATTGGGCATTCGCCTATATCTATGTTATATTCAACATTTGTTTGTTTATTTTTAATTATCACATATTGATGTTCTATGTTATTCATATTGTTTCCTTTATTAATATTTAATAATATAGTAAAAATTATATAATATATTTACTTTTTAATTTGCGTGTGAATTTTTACTAATGTTTAACAATAAATTATTATAGAAATATATAGCTAATTTATTATCAGGTATTCCAAACAGATCATAAATTTGGTTTACCTATGTTTTTATGAACCAATTCTATATTTTCAAATACTTTTTCGTTATCATCATAATCCATTAAATTAGTAAAACCAATGCTATAATATCCCTTATTATCAGATATAACATCGTTTATATTTGAAAATTTTACTTTTGGAATAAGTATACCAGATATTATATTAGATTTTTTATCACCAGTTCCAATAAGTACAACTTCATCATCCGATGATATATTATTGGTATTTATAAGATAATTTATTTGTTCAACCAAATCTTTAGCTGTCATAATATTTTTCCTTTATTTTAAATAATATAATAAAAATTAACACAATATGCAAGGTTTTTACTATATTTAAATATGAAACTTGGTATATTTTACAATATAAGGAAATTATATGAGCAAAAAGCATAAAAAACAAAATCCCGTTGATTTAATAAAACAACAAGAACTTGAACAATATGAAAAAGAAGCTGAAATTGAAATAAATAAAACTATAGATGTTTTATATACTGATGAATATTGGAATAATAAAAAGATAGAAATAAGAAATAAGATGAATACTATTATTTGTGATTGGTTAATAACAGATAACTTATATACACACGAGTTTTCATATAATACATTTGAATATGATAAATCTGGTGAATTACATGATTTTACTATACTTGATTATCCTGATCCAAAGGATAATATGTATGAAGTATTGGATAATATATATACGGGAACAAAAACACCAACATATATGAGTGGTATGGGGTGGACTTATGAAAATATACTTGATAATATAGATGATACATTAGATACAACAGATAATTATATTATAACCGAAGGTCTTAAAAAATATGCGTGTTACATTGATAAACTTGGAAAAGATAGATTAACTGATATTATAATTACCGCTACTGATAAGTATTATAATGATGAATTTTCCATTATGTGTGATTGTATTACTTCTTTAGAAAATATTACAGTTTCAGAATTTTGTGAAAAAGATGTAAAACTTACGGAATTTTTACACGATTGTTATTATAAAATAGAATTGGAAAAAACAACAAATAATTTAATATTGGATATCAATAAAATACCCGGAAGGAAGAAAGTATCAATATCATCACTTTTTGCGAACTCATCATTTGATGTTGATGAAACTGGTGTACATTGTGCACAAACTGATGATGATGTTGGCGATGTATATAAAAAATACCTATTATTAACAATATATAGTGCAGGTGGTATTATAATACGAGAATTTCTTGATGAAAAATATGAAGGAAAAAATGCTAAAGGTGAAAAAATGATGTTTCCATATAAAAATTTATATGGATGCCGAGGATTTGATGGAACATATTCGTGGATTTCTGTAGATGAGTTGTTTTCTGTATGTAATACTTCATGTGAAACAAACGAATTAATTCCACCTGAGATAGGCGTTAATTACTGTTATTATCCTGATAAATTTAATAAATAAAAAGTATACTGAACTATAAGATTTTTACTATATTTACAACAAAGAGAATTTAACAAAGAGTTAAAAATGAAAATACATTTATTAGTAGCACCAGCAAATTGCTGTGCTACATCTAGGCTTATTAATTATGCCGTATCGGAAGTAAATAAAAATAAAAACGTATTATATGTTAATACCGAATTAAGTTATAATGATATTATTGATCGTTTTGATGTTTACGATTCAGTGTTGAAAATGAATTCAGATAAAGGAATTACTATATATAAGTCATTAGATTTTTTACGATTAGATACTCATTTTGATGTTATTATAATTGATTCATCATATTTTTTGCAAAATAAGTTGAACGATTTGTTATCATTTATTAGAATAAATAAAAATAAAGAATTGCAGTTGGTTATTCGTATACAAGCAAATAGAATTACATTTACTAAAAACGGTGAACTAGACATATACTCTAATACATTTCCATGTGATACAAGTTGCTTTGATTCTATATCATATCTTGATAAGTATAAAATTGATACATATATTGAATATAATATTAATCCAATTACGTGCAAGCCAACATCAACTCGTGATATATGGCAACTTAAAAAGCATTGTAATGTTCCATATTTGTGTAGAGTTACTGAAGATAAAGAATATGATTATATAGATCAATTTAATAAATTAAATATATTACGTCATGGATATAATATTGAGAATCCAGTACAAAATGATGTTCTTAAATTCGTTGAAGATTCAAAAGAATTAGACGAATTTGTTAAGAATTATAATTCACATAAAGTTAACAAAGATGATACAATTAATGAATATAATTTGTCAAAATATATGATGATCGACAAGTACAAACATAATATATTAAGTAATAGTGGACACCCCATTGAAGGCGGTTTATTGGAATCTCTAATGAACGATGTGCGTAAAGATAATGTGAATGGTGACGTAATGTATAAGTTACTTAATGATATGCACAACGCTTATGTTGATTGGTTAAATACAGCAATGCAAGAATTTACAAAAAATTACCAATCCTCTGAACCTGATAAAGATAAGCCTAAACCATTTAATTGGAAAGAACAATTGGAAACCAATCGTAATACCGTGTTTCCTAGTAGATTTATAGAAGACGCATGTACATTAATTATAAAACAACAAGAAGAAATAGAAAAATTAAAATCTATACTAACAAAAATTGATACTTTATTACATTAATAATAAACTTTCATTAAAATGATCCCTTATTAATATTTTTTAATAAAGTATCATAAATGTAAAGGAATATATGACAAAACTATTAATGTTATTAATAATTTTATTCAATTTTAATATTGCGAATTCTGCAATATATAGCTCAATGTGTCCAGATTGGAGTTCAGATTTAACTTATAATATTGGTAAATGTGTTTCTGATGAAGGAATTAATTATTATTCTGAAGTAAATATTGGCACATATCAACGACCTCTATATGGAAATCAATGGACAAAATGTTCAGATTTAATAGATTCTACTATATGTGAAGATCAGTTTTTAACTTGTGTTGATAATTCATCAATTAAAAAAGATACCGTATATTTGTATGATACTTTATGGACAAATATTTCATTAAATGATACAACATGGAATACTATTATATTAAATGATACTAACATTATAAATATTAATAAATATGATACTACATATATTAACGTAGATAAATTTGATACAAATATGATTGCTGTGGATAAATATGATACTATTACTAATATTGTAATAGATTATGATACGGCGCATATTAATGTAGATAAATTTGATACTTCTATTACTATAATTACAAAATATGATACAACATTTAAAAAAATAATAGCATATGATACGACTATTGTATTTATTTTAGATACTACTATTATTAATAAATTAGATACGATTCCTATTTATGAATATGATTCATTAAAAGTGCAAATAACATTAAAAGACACTTCGCATTTAATTATTATTGATACAACACATATAGAACTGTTTGATGAAGTAAAATTATGGATTGATATTCCTAAAATTACATATATTAATCAAGATTCATTAACAACCAGTCCGTATTTTTATGGAACATTAGATTCTTTATTATATAATTTAAACGATTCCGATGTAGTTAGTGTAAATTGGTCAATTTATGTATATGATAACATAGGGCAAGTTATTAATCACTCGGTTGGACTTGATACATTATTTAGTAATAATGCCTATAATCAAATAAAAGTACAACTAATTGATAAAAATGAATTTGGTAATTTAATTGCCGATAATAAAAAACTAATTAGTACTGGTGTTTACATTATTAAAGGTTCTGCCATTGTTTATTTAAACAATATACAACAATATAGGGATTTTTATACTAAACGTATTGGTTATTTTAAATAAATATTATATATTGAGATAATAGTATATTTGATGTTATTTTATATATTTACAAAACTAGCATAATGTATACAATATACCATATTTCCATTGACAAGTACATTGAATTATTATATATTATATTTAATTAACTAATTGCAAATACATAATATCATATTTTTATATATCGCGCATTTGCAAAATAACATCTAAACAACAGGAACTTTATGAGTGAAAATAAATTTCAATGTCAACCCGAAGCCGATGCAGATTTTATTTGTGATGTACTTATTACTGAGCTATCGTCAGCAAAGACACTGCAATTGAAAGTTAAAATCGCAGATGCTATACTAAATTTACGACAATTTGTTAAACCAATGATAGTAGAGTGGGAACATATTAACGGAATGGGTTGTTGTTACGGTGTAACCGAGAATTCTAAATCAAATTGCGGTTAACCTAGACGTTAGGCATACGAAAACGAGGAAATACAATGAAAAGATATCCTGCTGATGACAGTAAAATAGTAGATAGTTTATTTACTAAATATATTATTATAGTTCCCACCGAACAAGATAAGGTGGATTTGATGGAAGCATTCAAATTGATCCATGATAGTAGAGACATTGATAATGATTTTGTGACCGTGAATCAATTAATGCATGAATATCAACCAACTAATGATATTATTGTAAGTAAAGATGCTTATGATGTTATATTACCAATGAAGGAAACCTAATCATGAAGATTTTTCAGAAAAGTATATGAGGTTTTTGGAGCTAGATTCTAAGTCGAACCGTAATATTATGAGAGGATATATGAAAAATATAATTAAAAAAATAATTAATGCACATAAAGAATTAGAAGCTGATACCGCATCACCGGTTAATGTGATGGTAACGCCTCGGGGTTATTGTGCATTATATGAACAATATGTAAACTATATTATACAACCAATACTTGATAATATGTTACCACGTATTGATATTGATAGTGTTGATAAACCACGACAATTATGTGGATATACTAAAAAAGATCATGATGCTATATTAAAATGTTTTTATAATTATTTCACATCAAATGAAAATAACGAAGACGAGTTAATTTCTGAAAGTAAATTAATGAAAAATATTATAACAGTTGGGCATGGAACATATAATCCAAGTGTGATACGCGACTTTATTATTGCAGTGAAAAATAAAATAGAAAATAAAAATATATGAAAAAATATTTATTATTTAATAAAGTAGAGCAAAGGGATTTTATGAATGTATATATTCCTACACTTACTGGAAAAACAGCAGAACGATTTCTTAAAATGGTTCATTATAATGAAACAGATGGGCGGGGTTCTATTGATTTTAGTAAAGAAATTGAGGAAACAAAATATATATTGAGAAAATCAGGATTTATAAAATAAATTTAATAGGTATATTATGAGTCGCTACCTATATCTGCACAAAGATGTAAAATTGTTTTCATATTATACCAGTTTAATCCAATACGTTTCATCACTTTCATGTTTTTCAACTATATTTTCATTATCAATAGCTGTTTGTACTATATGTTCAACCGCTTCTATAATACCTATATTAGTATTTGATTCTAGTTTACAGTGTTCGCCAACGTAATTTTGTAAATACCAAAACTCTGAATCTGTTAAATCTGATACATGTTTTAAATATTTATCATCTGGACATTCATCTAAAAGCAAATTATATACTTCTTTATAAAAGTCACTCAAGTGATATTTATTTTAGTATTTATTTTCATTTAATTGCTCATTTATATGTTGAATTTAATATTTATATAGTCAAGTGTATTGGCTTTCTTTATATCTATATTAACAATTAATTCATTTACCAATCCACTGGCATCAATACCTATTGGTACAATTTTCCTAGTTTCATATAATGTATCACTGTTAACAATATATGTAATTTTATGTGCAAATATAATACCGTATATTTCTTCTTTAGTAAAATCATTTCGCATACAATTAATTCTTTTTTATTAAATTATTAATATTATCGGTGATATCAATGCACTGGTTTACTTCCATTATACAATGCCCTTTATTATATATCATCTATTTCTTGTAATATCGTGTAGTATCTATCTGGATACGATTTTCGTAATCGTTCTATAAATATCTTTGCTTCATCTAATGATAGTGGTATTGATTCTTGTGACCACTCTTCGCCAGAATCAGAGTACTTTTGAAATACTATATATGTATTCATAATAGTCATTTTATTTAACTTCCGTGTTATTTGTATCGGTGTTAATTTTGTAATAAATATCTTCATAGCAATATCCACACCGACTGCACCACGGATGATCTTCAATTTCGTTTAGTCGGTGCCCTACAAGTTTACACAATGCTATTTTCATATTTCCGATTATTCCGAATCTGTGTAAATCAAACTTGTGATGGTTTACTTTTTCTTTCATATATTATTCCTTTGCAATTTTTTCAATGCTATTAATTTTTTTATATTCAGGGTGTGCTATCTTTTCTAGTATATCAGCAAACCAGTTTCTGAACTCTATTTCAGATTCAAATCCAGAACTTAACTCAAATGTTGTTTTAAATGTAGCCATTTTAAGTATTCCTTTATTTTTACTATTTAATGATCAAATTTATTTTATTTTTATGATTCACCGTTTGTTGTGCTTTGACTAAATTTGGATCTACAATAATCCAATCTATTGATAAAACGTTGAAAATCTAAATCAGATAGTTTCATTATTTCTGATTTTATGAAATAGAAACTATCAACGAACCCACCCACATATGTAATACAATGTTTAAACTCATCACTTATAGTATTTGAGTATGTAAATCCATCACAACCAATCATATAAAACATAGACGCTTTATACTCATTTAACGTTTCCGTAAAATCGGTTTTACTAACACCAAACACAATATGATCCTTGGTTATTGGAATTACAATAGATGTGTTGTTTTCGGTTTGTATATCATCAACGTCTGTTGGTAATTTTTGTATGTAATCGGTAAACCATATTTCATTTTGTTCTGCAAATATTTTTGCGTGGTCGTGCCTAAAAAATTCAGCAACCTCATGTACTGATTCTTCTGGATCTGGAACAATTGCTAAAACTTTGAATTTTCCTTTACAACTACTTGATCCTACAATCATCACGCATTGTTGATCTAGATACGCAGGATTATCCTGTGGTATGATCTGATGAAATTTTACCGATCCGTAATCTACTATATCTTGCTTTTTCATCGTATTTCCTTTTTTAATTTAGTACATTTACCAGAACTGACAATACAAGTGCTATGTTTAACATCTGTTAGTAATCGGTTTTAATAATTATTGCGTCTTTAATGTCGCCAGACAAACAAAGGCTTGAATACCTTTCTTTTTCTTTAATATCAAGTTCTTCATCAGATATAACATCTTCACGGTTTCCATCTACTTTTGCTAATTCTTCATCATAGACTTGTTCAGCTATGTAGTCTAAAATTTCATCTTTACCAATAAGAGTTTTTTCTTCTATGTAGTATATTGAATCAAATGTAACTGAAGATATTTCCTGTGATGTATATGTGTAATCACTACCGTCTTCTGTATTCACAAAAAACATTACTTCACATTCAGGATGAATTGAAATTAATTCTTGCATTTTTAAAATGTATTCTTTTGTTTTGTTCATATTATCTTCTATCGTTTTCCTTGTTATGTTGCACGTGCACTATATATAAAATTTATGCTATCACACAAGTACAATTTGTTAATTACATTTAATATATAATAATTTAATTTATTTGTCAATTAAAACGAATTATTTTATATAGTTATTATTGTAACAATATATAAATATACTAGTGATATTCAACATATAATTTACCTTTACTTAGGGTCATCTGGTAAATTACACCAATGCGTTACATCGGACATTACATATTCACCACTTTCAGAATAAAACTTATTATTATCATTATAAAATTCAGAAACAACACAACGTGAGTTTTTAGGAAATGACTCTGGTGCCCAAACTAGATAACTTCCATCTTTTTCTGGTAATCTTTCATTTATACTAATCCATTCCATATTTTTTCCTTTTCATGTTAAGAAATAAAAATTATACCAAATATTATTAATTGCTATCTTTTTTATTCTTTTTATATATTGTATATATACCAAACGCAAATGGAAATATTATACAACTAAACGGCGTAATAATAAAAAGAACAATATAAACGATTTGCATTTTATTTATTTTCATAATTTTATATACATAATATAGTAAAAATACTATATTATGTATATAAAATTGAGGTATTTTTATAAAAACTATAATAAATATGAATGAATATGTATATGTTAAATTAACAGACTTTGGAAAAAGTATATATCAGCATGTAATTGTTTGAAATATTCGGGTAATTGCTTTTTCATAGTATTTATCCTTGTGTTGTTTATTGCCTTAAACATTTGTTATTGTGTTATTAATAATATAGTAATTATTTTTTAATATTTTGCATACATACATTAGATTGTACAAATTCTTTATTTTTATACAAATAGTATGATCCACAAGAATATTGAATCTTATTATAACAGAATGAATTACTAACTAACCAACCTTTCCAACCACATTTAGGACATCTGATTTGTTCCATAATATTTTTTACCCTTATAATTATTCATAAAAAGAAAAACGAGCAATATCTGCTAAATCACACGCTAATTTAATAGCATCTATTTGCATATTATCATCTTGAGGTACTGCTTCGCCACAAGATATTTTATGTTTATTTAAATATGTAGTAACTAATTTAATAATATCTTGTTTTTGTTTATTTGTTAAAATATTATTCATATAATATTATTCCAAATTATAAAGTAACTGTTGGCTCTTCATAATACACGTCTATAGCTATATCTAATGCTATATCACGCGGGCAACCAAGTTTTATTAAACTTTCAGTTGTGTTTACAATATCATATTTTCCGTTTCTTGATATTCGTGCCACATTAATATAACGGTCTTTATCAACTTCTGTCATATTTTTATTCCTTTGTTTTGTTCAGGATCTTCATAAAAACCCGATTCTACTGGTTTTCCTGATATATATCCGCAATATGGATCTAATGATTCAATTGTGTGTTGATATATATCTACATCAAATCTATATATAGTATCCGAGTCGCCGCCTACACTTATAACAATAATTTCACCAGATTCTGTTTTTCCACGAAATATAAATGTAAACTTATAATATGATGAAAACGATACATTTACTTTTCCATATATATTTAAAAATTCAGATTTTGTCATTTTCTGTTTCCAATTATACTTAAAATACGAACAAATAAATTAATTATATCCATATATAATTTAGCCGAATTCTTTATAGCATTGTTTATTGTTTTATCATCAGAATTTGCTTTTCCCCAATCATATCCAATATATCCACAAAATATAATTGCCACAATCCAATCCATAAATATAAAATGTTGAGAAAACACAAATATTCCTACACATTCGGAAATAATACAAGCTATTAATGCACTGGTTAAACTAGATATAATAGAATTAAAAAATTTTGGAAACAAAGTTCCTGCTATTATCATTAATGCCGTGGTTGCGCCTGTTAGTATTACAGCATTTTCAACAATAGTTGAATTATATGGATATACACAAAGATTGACAATAAAACCAAATGGAATTACTATTAAATTATAGCCAATAAAACCAATATACCTATTATAATTATTAACTAAATACATTCCACAGAAGCATGATATAAAATATATTACAATAAAAGCAATATATTCATATGTACTAGTTATAAAATTTGGATCTATCGTATTAACAATAGCATAATTTACACCAAAGCCGTATAATAGTAACACACCGATTACGATATTATATATTCTATTTGATGTTGTATTCATTTTTTAATTTCCTTATTTATTTTTAATATTGAACATTCTATATTTTTAATATACTATTACATGATGTTTTAATAAAAATATTAATAAAAGGTATATTTTCATTTTTTATTAAATCCAAAAATGTTTTTAAGGTTTTCTACATCTGAATTCTTACCAAATACAGAGCTAATAAAATCATCATCAACCGTGGTATCTGTTGTATCGATTGGTTTATATGTATATTTTTCTTTACATGTATCATTAGCTATAATTGGTGCCCACTTACATATAAGATCAATTAAGTATTCTTTGGTTGCTGTATCTGGAATTTCAACTGTTCGTGTTGTTTTTTTAATGCTTATTTTCATATTATCCTACACATATTTTCTATAAATATAGTAAATTAATTATTAAATAGACGATTAAATTCATCTTTTTGTGTTTCATTATTATTTAACGGATGTGAATCAGACCAATCACCTATATCTGCTTCTTGTATATTCATTATTTGTGGATTTATATATTTAGCATTTTTTAGGCATGAACTTATATCTTCTTTACCAATTTCTTCATGATCTATTATTAAAATAGTGTATTTATATGCTTTCATAATATTATTCCTTATATGTTAAGTATAGTCGTGATCATTTACAAAAAGTTATATTATAGGCAGTTTCAAGTTGTTTAATTTCATTACACAAATTAACATATTTAGACAATGCATTAATTAATATATTAAAGTGTTGTATTCCTTCAATGGAATTATCAAAGGTTCTATCAAATTCCATTTTATCTAAGCCAAAACAGGTTACTATTAACTTATTTCTTTTTAATTGAATGCTATACTGAATATGATTATTTGATGATGTTAATACATATTTGGGTTTATAAAACACACATTCTGTAATTTTTACAGTTTTTAATATAGTATATTGTTCTATTACCGGTTTTAAGTTTTCAAGTAATACTTTTAATTTATCTTTATTTTCTTTTTTCATAATTATATATCCTTTTTAATTTACAATAAAAATCAGTTTCTTCACCTTTATAATAAAGTCTAAGTTTTGTTTTATAAAAACTATTAGTATATTTTTGTAAAAATACTTCTTTATATTCTTTTAATAATTCAGGTAAAGACAATACACCGTGAATTATAATATAGATTGGTAAATTGACGCACCCACGACCCTAAAGGGTCGGGGATTCTGAAGTCCTCGCGGATACATCTTTCTGCCCAGCAAATACCTTACCCGAAGCAACCTTCTTAGGCTTTCTCTGCTTATCACCTTTCAGTCTGACAGACTTAGATTTCCCACCGTCCGTGGGTATTTTAATTTCGTTTTGTTCTCTATTCCACGTAATGAATGCCCAATCACGGATATTAAGAGCAGCATTAACCTCACGATCATATACTATCCCACAAGTGGGACATATCCATGTTCGTTGATCCAAAGTCAGTTCCTTATAGTAGTGACCACATTCATTTCCTGTTTTCGAGCTTGCATCGAATCTACCGATTTGTAGATACCACTTACCATACCACTCAGTTTTATATTCACACATGGAATCAAATTGAGTCCATGCAACTTCACTGATAGCACGAGCTAATTTATGGTTCTGCATCATTCCTTTCACATTTAAGTCTTCTCTGGCAATAGCTTGGTTCTCACGCACCAGTCTTGTGCTTAACTTGTGTAGGAAATCGGTTCTCTTATTCACAATTGTTTGATGTAGCTTTGCTATCTTCAACTGTGCTTTCTTTCTGTTCTTACTACCTTTCTGTTTATGCGATAGCTTACGTTGTAATAGAGTCAAGTGTTCTTGTGTAGAACGCAAGAACTTTGGATTCTCTACAACAACACCTTCACTGGTAGTACAGAAGTCTTTTATACCGACATCAATGCCAAGCACCTCATGCTTGTCTGTTAATGTTGGTTTTGTTGGTAATTCCAATTCATCATTAGCTAAAATGCTGATGTAGTATTCACCTGATGCATTTCTAGAAACGGTGGATTTGGTTATTCTACCAACGATCTTTCTGGATAGTTTAATCTTGATTGCTTCTTTGAATTTAGGTAGCCATACTCTTCCGTGATCATAGTCCACTTCAACACCACATGGGATTGTAAATGTCTGCTTGGAGTTATTCTTCGATTTGAACTTTGGAAATTCACTCTGTTTGTTGAAGAAAGCGTTGAATGCCATATCCAGATTTTCAAGTGATGCTTGTAGACTCTGGGAATTGACTTCCTTCAACCATACAGTAGCTTCCTGTTTCTTCATTGATGGAAGCAAATTGGATAGATCAAACTTGCTCGGTGACTTACCTGTAAGCGTATAGGATTTGCTTTTTGTATCAAGTCCCCAGTTATATACCCAACGACAATGACCGAAGTGCTTTGACATCAGAACCTTCTGGTCATCGGTTGGATATATTCTGTACTTGAATGCCTTGATCATACTATATAATATAGTTTATTTTT
>Ga0265297_10004472_pt1 | contig 22831 bp, 29 predicted proteins | sample Munlanlwell13791_FD_192502 | JGI IMG/M metagenome (GOLD analysis project Ga0265297, IMG submission 192502) | Leachate microbial communities from a municipal landfill in Southern Ontario, Canada - Leachate well 137-91 | ecosystem: Engineered > Solid waste > Landfill > Unclassified | place... | reverse complement strand
TGTCGCTTGGTATCGCGCAGGCGCCCATAACTCCCGTAGCGCAGGACAATCTTTTAGTCGGGGGAACAATCTCACAATCGGTCGCGGGATTCTCAACATCGAAGAAGTTCATCTCACACGAGGTGTCTACTATGGGGGGAGCGCGCTTGTGGACTTGATATTTCAATGCCCCGAAATATTGATTCTACTTAAGCCCCCCATCGTGGAAAAATGATGACGAAGAAACAAATAAATTAAGATTGGTCGCATAAAAATATATGAAAATAATAAAAAACAGCAAAGAGTTAGCAAAACTCGTAGATAAGAACAAAGATTTATTCTTGAGAGATGAAGATGTCCGTATAGAGTATCAATTCACTCGTGAGGAATTACGAGATGTGTATTGTAATGATTTATATTTAGAGAATGATACTACGAGGTTTGACTTCAATGGTGGAAACTTCAATGGTTGGAACTTCAATGGTTGGAACTTCACTGGTTGGAACTTCAATGGTTGGAACTTCACTGGTAGGAACTTCACTGGTTGGAACTTCAATGGTAAAAAAGTTTCATATTACGCTTTCTTCAACTGCTACGAAAGTATAAAATGTGAAAGCATAGAGGGAAGACGAACTCCACATTCAGAACCAGTCTGCTTAGACGGTAAGCTTGAGATAATAAATCCGACCAGTGAAAAGAAAACAGAACTTCTTAAGAAAGCAGATGAACTTATTGCAAAGGCAAATGAATTAAAGGACGAAGCTAATAAAATCTAACTATGTCCCAAGATACTACACAAAAGAAAATAGAAAAGGTTTGGAATGAAGGAGAAAAACTATATGAAGAGTTTTGTTCTCTATTTCCAAATGTTGCAGTTTGCACACCTCGTACGAATACACTTGAAGTCTTTGTAGAGCTAAAACGAAGAGGACTAAATAACTTACTACTCAAAGAATTTATGAATGAGTTTCTATCAAATCTTCCCGACGGTGAAATATGGATAAAAATAAAATAACCACCCCTAATATGCAAAGAGAAATAAAATTTAGAGCTTGGGATAAAAAAGACAAGGTAATGCGTGAAGTTTATGGTATTCAATTTCCAAAAGTTAGTAATCACGGTAATAGGAATAATACCATAATTGAAATGCACTGTTCGGACTATGAGAACCAAAAGGCAATTATTTTTTCTGATTTTACAGACGAAATATCAAGAGTTTGGTTAATGCAATTCACAGGACTCAAAGATAAAAATGGAGTTGAGATTTACGAGGGGGATATTGTGTTGACAGAAATAAAAACATTTCCATTCAAAGTGCAATATGTATTTGGCTACTATGAGATTTCAGCAAACGCCGTTTGTAGATACTCTCTTGGAGATTTTGAAATGAAAACAATTGAAGTAATCGGCAACATCTACAAAAACCCAGAATTATTATCTAACTAATATGCAAAACAAAAAACAAACAATAATATGTCAATGAAATATAAAGATTTAGAAAGGTATTATTTATGTGGGATAGGTAGCCACAACGAGATAAGAGATTTTAAAATCGGGATATATGATAAAAATAGAGAGAGTTTTTCATTTACAAACGGCTCTTACTCTGCAATGGAAATCTATAAAGAACCAAAGGGAAGTGATGCTACATATATTGTGTCTGCGACACCATTACAAGAAATAGACGATGCAGAATTACTTTATAAATATATAAACAATGTTTAATCACCCCCATTATAACTAAGTCAGAAAACAAAAAGGTATGACAACTATAAATTTTCAGGAGATAAAACAAAAAAAGACATTACAAGGATTGTGTAGAGTATGTAACAGAAAGAGAACACGAACAATCACAGAAGAGCAAACAGTAAACCCATTCAATAAAAATGAAGATGGAACGATAAAATCTTATTTTGAAGTTGGTCAATCTGTAAGAGAGACCTTAGAAAAAAGAATAAAGAGATTTCAGGATGAGGGTTTTGTTTGTAGGAAGTGTAAGGAATTCTTAGGATATTAAAATTAACTAAGTCAAATAAAAAATAAGATATGGAAAAAATGACAGTGCCAATATGTGATTTTTGTGGAAAGCCTCATTTTGGTAGAGAAAATGTAAAAGATAGATGCGTATGTGATACAAGCGGTAATTACCATATGGGAGAAATTGATGCAGAGGAAACACTAACCCCTATGACACAAACACCACAAGAAGAAAGAAAAGAGATCAGACAAGAGATATTAGATAAAGACCTCCTTGCATCCAAAGAAATATAGTGCTACACTTATCACAATCTAATTAGGGGCAATTTCCACGATTTCGTGGGTTGCCCTATTTTTTATGAAGATATCATACAATGTATTTTTTATATCAAATGCGCAAACCGATCTCTTCTCTTGTATTTATAGATGCCCAAAATATATAGGAGGGATTGATAAGATTCCTATACCAAAGCCTGGAACACGCGTACTTATGACTGCGAAAGTTGGTTATGTGGATATGAGTGATTGTATTGGAGACGCCTGTATAGCTATACAGATTAACAAGGACACAATCCCGAAAGGAAACAAAAAAAAAGCATGGAAATTATTTTTAAAGAAAGCGGTAGAAAAAATAAAAAAACATTATGCAACAAAATAAAGAAATAGTTATACCAAAACCACAACCGTCGCTTCCACAAAAGATAAATGATTCTCAATCATCAGTTTCTCGTGATCGTCTGAAAAATCTAAACGAGTTTTCCAAAGAAGAGATTATTGGAATTATTAATCTGAACATAAACGATCTAATCAACAGCATAATCAAAGCAGAAAATATATTACGCGCTGCTCGTACTATGTACAGCAATAATAGTAAAGAAAAAGATTTGGTAGCTATAACCGAATCAAGTGGAATGATTGACGAGATGAGAGAACGCATTGCTGAACAGAGACAATTACGAAGCGAGATAGAACAAGGAAAATATGTAATTTAATTTATGGAAGAAAATCTTTGTTCTGGAAAAAAAGTCTATACAAAAAAAGAAGCGCAAACAGTTTTAAATTTTCTTCAAGGTAGGGGGAACGGAAAAAATCTAAGAATATATCAATGCCCCTATTGCGACTTCTGGCATTTAACACACAAACAAAAATATGGGAGCTCCGAAAGGCAACAAATACGCGTTAGGCAATAAAGGTGGAAGACCACGATCATTTAAGACATCAGAACTACCGAAGTTAGGTAGTGATATGGTTGATTGGTTTGAAACAAAGTTTGATTCTCTTAAAAATGAATTTCTTAAGAAAAAGAAGAATGTTAAAAACGCTTTCACTCCTATAGTAGATCTTCCTTTCTTCAGTGATTTTGCAAAGGAGGTTGCTCATGTAACGGAAGATACGCTAATAAACTACTCAAAAGAAAATAAAGAGTTTTTTGGATCGTATCAGATATGTAAAGACATCCAAAAAAAATATGTGATATTTGCCGGTATGAATGATTTGAGCAATCCGACATTTTCAATATTCACTGCAAAGAATATTACCAATATGCGAGATAAGCAGGAAGTTGAACATTCTGGTTCTATCTCGCTTGAAAAACTTTTTACTCACTCAGATGGAGATAACCAATAACGATATAAATATCTACAAGCGTTTTCAAAAATCTCCTCTGTTCTTTATCGAGAAGATATGGAAGCTTGTTCCGCAACCAATAAAAGAGGAATACAAAAACGAAGTACAGCAGTATGTTACTGATAAGAACTTTGAGAAGATACATAGATTTCATTTTGAAACATTCAAAAAAAATAACCATATAACTTGGCAACAATGGATATTCTTCTTGCAGATTGAAAATGCATTAGCGGGGATAGGAAAAAAAAGGATAAGTGTATCGTCAGGGCACGGAACCGGAAAGACAAGTGCATTAGCGATGCTTATCCTCTGGTTTCTATTTTGCTTCAAGGATGCGCAGATTCCGTGTACCGCGCCGACATCAGAACAAATGCACGATATTTTGTGGAAAGAAATTTCTATCTGGCTTGATAAAATGCCAAAGAAAATAAAAGAGTTGTATGAATGGCAAACAGGATATTTGAGAATAAAGGAACGACCAGACACTTGGTTCGCGCGCGCGAAGACAGCGCGAAAGGAAGCGCCTGAAGCATTAGCTGGTGTGCACGGACGGTTTGTTATGTTTGTGATAGACGAAGCAAGCGGTGTACCGAATGAAATCTTTAATATCGCGGAAGGAGCACTCACCGGAGAGAATGTATTGGTTATCATGATCTCCAATATGACGCGCCGTGAGGGATACTTCTTTGATTCGCACCATTCGGATAAAGGAGCGTGGCAGACATTAGTATTTGATAGCGAAGAAAGTCCTATTGTCGAGCAGAGATTTGTTGAGCGTATTATTGCGAAACACGGAAAAGACAGTGATGAGTTTCGTATTCGCGTTAAGGGTCTTCCACCGAAAGAAGGGGTTATTGATGATAGCGGTTATGTTCAATTATTCAGTGAGAAGGACTTAAGGTTTGGAGAGTCAAGAGAATTCGTCGGTCCTATTCGTATTGGTATTGATCCAGCGGGCGAGGGAAAAAATAAAACAAAATGGGTAGCGCGCGATTCGTTTCACGCCCGTGTTATAGCAGAAGAAAAACAATCAACCGGAAAATCTATTGCACAAAAGACACTCACGATTTTAGAATCATTAGAGATTGAGAAGGACGGAAATAATATTTATGTTGATGCGTTTGGCGAGGGCGTGTACGCGATACAGGAACTTGCGGGTGCAGGTATTGCCGTGAGGGCGATAAACACAGGAGATAAGCCAAACGACAGTGAAAGATTTCTAAATATAAGGTCAGAAACGGCATTCCTCTTAAAGCAGTGGATTCGCTCAGAGGGTGAGATAGTACCGACAGAAGATACAAAACGACAGATGCTCTCAATTAAATTTCGCAGGGAACTTTCAGGAAAAATAAAATTGAAGAGTAAACGGGAAATGATTAAAGACGGAGAAGAAAGCCCTGATGAATTTGACGCGTTGTGTTTGACTTTCGTTGACGGTATTGATATGGTGAGTGAGAAATCAAATGATTATCAACCACCTCACGAGACGGCTACGGAATATGAGGGAGCGTTTGAAAATGTTCACAAAAGGTTTATATCAGAAGAGGAACTTGCAAAAATGTAGTTAACTGCTATACTAATAAAAATATTAAGGGGCATTGGTTCTTTTGAACCGTTGCCCCATTTTCTTTATGAAAACAGAATCAGGACTCATTGTCCCAAACAAAACAATAGACGAACAGATAAGTGAATTATGGAAACAGTGTGAGCCGTATCTGATAAGCGAACATCGTGCGTACATTGACGAGATACATAGAGAATATGAAAAAGAAGTAGAGGAAGTTCGTGTCCGCTATATTAAACTTGAGATGGAATATATTAGTAATGTCAAAAAAGAATATGAGAGCCAACAAAGGAAGGATAATTCTTAAACGCCTAACTCAGAGAGATTTAGCGAACAATGCGTCAAGTATCATCTTGCCGAATGAAGAGGAATCAAGTGTTGGAGAGGTTGTTGAGGTTGGTGAAGGGTGTCAGATTCAGAGGGGAATAAAAATCATTTTTGATGTGTATAAGGCAGATAAGATTACCATTGAAAAGAAGGATTTCTATTTCGTCAGGGAAGAAGACATACTTGGTTTTTTATGAGTAATGGGACTGGGGAGTCCGCATGATAGACAAAACAAAGATTTTATTACAAGTATCGCAACAACTTGAGACATGGCTTGATTATCGTAAGCCAAGGTTTGACCAGATTAAAAAGGTTGAGGATATGTATTTTGGAAAGACGCTTCCAGCATTGAAGGGTCGTTTTAATATACCAGTTCCAATTTTGGAAGGATATGTTGAAACATTAGAGTCAAAGATAGACGACCAAATCAGTATCCAATTTAAGAAGTCCCGCGAGTCAACATTAAAAATAGCAAAAAAACTTAATGCGGCGTGGGAACACGATTCTTCTCCTGATAATGGAGCGTACAACGAAGCCGACTTAGACGCTAAAAAACTTGCTATATTTTCTGGGTTTGGTTTTCTTGAGCTTATACCTACATCAAAACCAAGCTATAAACAGGAATTACGCGCGATAGATTATTGGGATGTTATCGCGGAACCATACGGCGGACGGGATCTTGAAAAACATTTGTTTAAGGGACGGATGAATGTACCATACACCAAACAGCAATTACTTGATGGTGTTAAAGATGGAAGATTTATATCTGAAGAGGTAAAGAATCTAATCAATAATGTGTCGGAGTCGGAAATGAATGATGTGCAAGATGAATTTCAAGGCAAACTCAATCGCTATATCGCTATGGGACTTAACCCAGAGCAATATAATTATATTGGTGATGGGGTGTACAATCTTGTATCAATGGTTTCGCGTTTTGATGGAGATGATTACTATGTTCTCTTCTCGTATGATAAGCAGAAATTGATACAATATGAAAAACTTTCAAAAATTTTTACAACCGGTTTATCTCCGTGGACCGCGTGGCATACACGGCGCAACCCAGTAAGTTTTCTTTCGCGCACAGACACAGATAGTATCTATCCGGTAGCAGAAGCAATGCGTACACTTATCAATCAAAACTTTGACAACATTAATAAGCGCAACTGGGATATGGTGCTGTACAATGCAAAGAAGATTATGAATCCACGACAACTCGCATGGCGTCCTAACGGATTGATTGAAGTGAAACTGCAAGGAAACGAAAGTATGGATAACGCGTACAGAAAAATGGAGACACCTGATACCTCAAGTATCACTGTCAATCTTGTTCAATATCTTAATTCATTCTTGGGAGAAAAGACTGGGGTCACACCTGGCGCGATGGGAAATGCGGAAGAGGATAAAGTTGGTATATATTATGGCAATGTACAACAAGCGGCTGATCGGTACGGAATGTTGAATAAATTCTACCGACAAGCCCATGTGGAGATCGCGAAGAGATGGAAAGGCAATCTCTACGACCACATGCCGTCTCGCGGGTATATGGTTAAAATGCTCGGGTTGCGCGGGTATCAAGATGAAGAATTAACACGAGAAGAAGTAAAAGAGAATCTCGGTATAGAAATTGTAAGCGCGAATGTAGAAGCACAACAAGATACTATTACACAGAAAAAACAAGAGAATGCGATTGATCGTATACTAAAGACACCAGAGCTAAAAGCACAAGTCGGTCAAAAATGGTTATTGCGTAATGTACTTAAGATTGGGGAGTTTAGTGAGGAAGAAATTAGAGATGCAATGAGTGGAGAAGAAGGGGGAGATAACGAACTTATATCTGAAGCAGCGCGCGCAGTTGAATTGATACGCGAAGGTGAGGAGCCAAAATTAAATCGTGGGGCAAACACCGCGTTTATACGATGGATTATTAACTACGCAATGGACGAGTCAGACAATCTTGATGACGCAACATTTAATCGTATCTACAAGTATGCGGTCGATCACCTTTCAATCGCGCAACAGAACGCACAACTATTAACAATAACCCAACCAACAAATGAACAAATCGCTCAACAACAAGGGTCAACTACTGGACCGATTGGACAGCTTGATAGCAGTGTTCCGCAACCCGCAATACCCAGAGGACCTGGAACAAATCAAGGGGTGGCGTGAGAAGGTATCAAACCTTCTACTCGCCGACAGTATCAAAGATCACGAAGGCATTAAAATGATACGAGAATACTTTGTTGATCTGATAAGATCTCTTGATGCACGATTACTATCTGAACGATCTGATGTATTGCCGAATGAAAAACGAGATGCTATATTTGAAGTACGAGATATTGTGTACTGGTTTCTATCTTTGTTTGGAAACATTGACGAGCAAATTAGTGAGATAGAAAAAAGTGTTAAAGAAGAAGAAGACAACTTGCATTCTGTTTACAAGTAATATATACTACAAGAAATAAATTAGGGGCAATTAAGGAGTAATCCTTGTTGCCCCTTTTTCGTTAAAAATTAAAATTAAAAACTATGCCAAAAAAAGAAGAAAAAAAAGTTTCTGAATCAGTTGACGAAGAGGACACTTCATACAATCAAGAGGAGGCAAAGGTAAACGATAAGATTACCAAAGCAAAAGGTCTTGATGACGATGATGAAAACCGTGTCAAGATGGCAAATCCCGCTGGACGATTCTTAGTCGTTGAGCTAAAGGGTGATAATCGCTACATCATCATCAACAAGTTTAAACAGAGAATTAGTCCTGTTATTTCACTCACCGAAGCGAACAAATTATGCACATCGTTTAACATGAAAGATCCTGAACAACGACGCGCGAATAATCCGGGACAGAAACCGAAAGAGGGTGAATGGGTTGAATAGTAATTTACAACCACATATATGGAACTGGGGTAGGGCACACACATGCCCTTAGGTACTCGTTTTTGCCTATTGAGAACTCCCCAGTTCCCTCAAGAAGCAAGAATGGGTTCCCAAGGGCGGCGTTATGCCGTCCCTATTTGTTTTTGGAGGTTTTTCTCAAAAACCCTTTGAAGCTACGGTAGCTCACTTTATTAGTAAAATACCGAGAACATGGACAAAGACACGCAAGAGGTAATGGACGAGCTTCGCAATGAAGGATTTTCCTTCAACGGAGATAGTCCGGAACCCAGCCCCTCTCCAGAAGAACCTGAAAAGGTAATTCCAAAAGAGGAAGAGCTCAAGGTTGACGAACCTGAAGCCCCGGAGATCCCGGAAGAAAAAAAGGAACCTGAAAAGGAACCAAGTAAGACTTTAGACGATGAAGTCAAAATAGAGCGAAAGCCAAGAGATCAGAAACAAGTTCCCGCGTGGAAACTCGCGATTGCCAATAAAAAAGGCGAACAAGAGAAAGTAAACAAGGAAGAACTAAAATCTGAACTTAGAGCTGAATTGCTCAAGGAACTACGGGGAACATTACCAAATAAAGAACCCGAAGCTTCAACCGACAAAGTAAAAGCTATCGCCGAAAAGCACGGCGTATCAGAAGAGCTTGTACGAGATCTCGCTGATCTCTTTCCAAAAAGAGATGATACAGAGATTTCAGAGAAGATAAAAAATGTAGAGGAGGCGGAACATCTTCTTAAACAGGAGACAGAAGACCGACATTTTCTCAATTCGTTTGAGGATGAAATACTCCCTAAACTTAAAGAAAAAAATCCTGACATCACAAGAGCTGAGATAAAAGCTGTGCAGGAAAAGATGAAGGAATATTATTTTTCATCTAAGTACATTTCGCTTGGTATTGATGAAATATTCAATCTCAAGAATGGAGAACTTTTACCGCTTGTTGGAGAACCGAAACGGAAAACTATTGAAAGCGGAAAAACTGGGGGTTCACGCGGAAAGGAAACGATAGACTACGAAAATATTTCCGATGAACAGTACGCAAATATGTCTTTTGAGGAACAAGAGAAGGTAAATGCCTATCTTGAAAAGAAGCAACGGGCTTAATAACCCATCATGACACAAACTTTAACTGCGGCATCTCCGACATATTGGAGTAAAAACGCGGGTCGTAAGTTCTATAAGACGACTATCTTCCGTTCGATCACTGATTTCTCGGAAGAATCGGCTTTGAAAAATAACGGACTTACTGCCGATCGCCCGTATCGATCCGATATTGTCGCTGAGAATTACACCAAAGGTACCGCACTCTCAGCTCAAGATTTGAGCTACACCACTGACCCGCTCACACTGGATCAACAGTATTCGTTGCTTATGTATGTCGACGACATTGATAAGCTCCAGAACAAATACAATACGGTCCGCTTATGGGCAGAGGAAGCTGGACAGAGAATCGGTGTGCGTTTTGACGCGCGCGTTCTCTATGAAGCAATTAACGCAAACACTACAGTTGATGCTTCAAACCTTGGAGGAACATCGGGAGAGGGTATCTCTCTTACCCCTTCAAATGTAGCCGAAATCTTTGGAGAGATAAGCGAAGGACTTGACGCATATGATGTACCTGAAGAAGAACGATATATTACTCTTTCTCCTCTTTTCTTCAATAAACTCTGGCAGTTTATCGGAGGAAAAGAATCAATGCTTGGTGATAAGACTGGAGAGACCGGTAATGTCGGCAAGTACGGAGGATTGAAAATCTATAAATCAAATAACCTCACTGGAGAGGCTCGCTGGACTCCTGCCGATAATCCAGCAGACGAGGCGACCATTACGATTGAAGGAATTACTTTCACCTTCCAGTCGGTAATCGGAACTGCAGCGGGGAACATTTTACAGACAACTTCATTAGCGGTGACGCTTGATAATCTTGTCGCGCTTATTAACGCGGGAGGTGTTGGAGATGGAGTAAATTATGTTTCGTTATCTACTGCTAACCAGCGCGCAGTGCAAAACTGGGTCGCTGTTGATGGTGGAACCTATGTGATTATTCGCGTAAAAGGAACTTCCAAACTCACCGTCGCAAGCTCAGAAGCAGCTGACACTTGGGACGAGAAGTACCGCTATGAGAATATTCTCGCTGGACGCAAAATGGCAATCTCTGCTGCGATTCAAACTGATCCGATGGTTGATGTGCAGATGGCAAGCACAGTATCCGCTGGAAAGCGTGGTACCAATGTTATGCCGCTCTTGGTTGGAGGTGTGAAAACCTTTAATCAGGGAAAGAACGAATTGGTGCGTTCGAAAGTACGCGCTGACTCCTAATTACCAGTAACGGGGGAGAAATAAAATTCTCCCCCAAACTCATATCACAAAGCTATGAATAAAAAGATTTTGATTGGATTGCTGGTAGTTGCCGCGTTCATTGTTAACGATCTATTCGTTATCGGTGTTTTGCGGGATCAACCAATCGTTGGAGGACTGGTACATAATGTTCAGGAGATTTTCTCCGCTGGCATTAAAGCAGGTTCTTCAGCGGTTGAAGTTATCAACTCATCGGGACAGTGGGTATATGGCATTTTGACAAGCGAAAGCGCTACCTTCTCTGGAAGTAGCACCTTCTCTGGAGCGGTTAGTGCTTCTGGTGCCGTTACATTTTCTGGCGTTCCGAAAGTTGAGGCTACTGCGTCTTCTACAATGCAAATTGGAGATAGCGGTGCTGGAGTTGGTGCTGGTTGTATCTTGTTGGGTGATTCTGGAGGAGCAACATCTACTCCCGTGTACATCACCGCAACCGGAGAGACCATTACCGCGACAACGACTAAACCAGACATTTGCGCTACAGCACAATAGTAGTGCATTCACTTTGCCTCTTGGTGGGGGCAAAGATGAGCGCATTAAAGCTCTAAAATCATATGAAAAAAACATTCCTTATATCCATTTCAGTAATCATCGTCGGTATCATATTCGTCGTGTTTGGTGCCAAAACAGAAAATCTCGGTTCGTCAGTGCCTACACTATCACCAATTACGACTGGTGTATGGGCGGTACACAACACATCAACTAATCAAGTATGGTCAGTTCAAGAGGTGACTGGGAATCTCAATAACCAATCAACCAATTCAAGCGCGAATGTGAGTTCAACTGCTGTACGACTTCTCGCGCCAAACACAGGACGCGTTGATGGGTTTGTATGTAATAACGGAACAGTGAGTGGTTGGATATCTCGCGGAACGACAGTTACCACAACCGCAGGACAATCTAATTATTTCTCAACATCTACAGGGATACTTGTTCCATCAGAAACCTGCTTTGATTTAACACGCTAACACATATACAAGATATGAATGAAGATAAGAACGCAGAATTTTATAGAGAGCAAACTTGGGACTTATTGTTTGAGCGACTCAAAGGAATTGAGACCAAACAATTTGAACAAGGGAAAAAGATAGATTCTATTTTTGCCAAAGTAAATTGGATGTATGGTTGGGCGGCTGGCGCTGGTGTTATATTTGCTTTCATATTTGAGTTTATTAAAACAAAAGTTTTCAAACTATGACTGGAGGAGAATTAAGAACATTTGTCCAGACGGGACTATTAGACGGAGGAACCATTAACGATATATTTTTCTATCAGTTGCTTAATGTTGCCAAAGAAAAAATAGAGAACGAGAGAGAATGGCGCATTCTTGAAACAGAGGATTCATCAAAGTCATTTTCTCCTGGTGATACATTTGAGACAACGAAAGCTCTGCCAAGTGATTTCGCAAGCGATATAAAACTTTTTTTGGTTGATGCATCAAATAATCGGGTTAACTATTCCCCGATTCCTTACAGTGAGCGACATTCATATAAAGGCGTTGCGGGTAGATACGCGATCGATTATGTAAATAATGTTTTCATCATAACGGGAAGTGTCTCAAGAGCGTATACAGCATACTTGATATACAAAAAGTTTAGCGACGATATAGCAAGTAGTTCTTCGTGGGTGTTTCCTGCCCGATTTCATCCCATACTTGGTTTCTTGGTAGCTGAAATGTATAAAGCCGGTGTTGATTGGGATTCCGTGAATGTGCAACAAGCGCTTCAAAATAGAAAGGATGCCAGTATGTTATACGAATCAATGCTTGATTGGGATACACGCATACGAACGCAAGAAATGGGTAATGTGTATGAGACGCAGGGTTCGTATAATTCTGACGGTTTGCCGACGGCAGAAGTAAACGGAGTAGATTTGGGGCAAATGTAAAAATATGTACTCAGTAAAAACATTCACAAAAGGTTTCATAAATGAGATAGAACCGCAAAGCGTTGCGGATGGTGTTTGCACGGATGGTCTTAACTGGATGTTTCAGGGAGATAAAGTAGAACTTCGTCGTGGGTATCGTGTGTTAGGTACCGATGTCGGATCTGGTATTGTCACCGGATTGCGTACAGCGAAAAAATCGGATGGAACTGAGGTTTTGTTTAGAACGCGCGCGAGAAAGATTGAGTATTACGACGAAATAACGGAGGATTTTATAGAAATAGGGACCGACTCGCTTCCTGCAGGAGCTGATGGCGAAATGATTTCAATAGAATCCTACCAATCGCTCGCGGGAGCATCGGTATATCTATCAAGCCCCAACAGTTCTATATATAAAATAATGACCGCGAACCCTGGCAGTTTGATTGATATGTCCTCAGATAGTTTTCGTGGGCGTATTCGCATACTCCACAATCGTATATTTTTGTGGGACCGGTACGGCTCAAACAAACAACGAGATAAAACAGGTTTATATGGCTCAAAAATAGACAAGGATGATTACGCTGACTACACCGCATTATCTGAGGTTATAGAGACGCCAGATGATACTACCGTCTTATTTACTGGAACACTTGCGTTCAAAGCGGGCGGATCTAAACGAAGCTGTTTTGGTGTAGTGATTGTCGCGCGCACTGCTGACGGACTTGAGACATTTATAGACGACTTCAACGGAGTTCTAACAAGCACCGCAGGCGGGACGGGTACTATAAATTATGCCACGGGAGATTATTCTATAACATTTCACGCCGCTCCAATTATAGATACCGCAACATTTACCGTTGACGCTGGAACAAACATCATAACATCATCATCACACGGACTCGTAAATGGAGATATTGTTAAATTTACAACTACAACAACGCTCCCCGCTGGATTATCAGCGAATACTCCATACTATGTGATAGAAAAAACAGACAATACTTTCAAAGTATCAACAACCTCTGGCGGTACTGAAGTTGATATTACTGACACTGGAACTGGAACACATACTTGGGCGCGAACGATGGTTGCGGCTTACCAATATGAAGACCCAACAAGCGATGGAATAGTTGACTTTACCGCTCCGTCATCTCCTCGTGTGTCCGGGGAAAGTTTTATCGTACGACAAGATGATGGAGGTGGTTCTTTTATAGGGATTGGCGAATATGACGGGTCGTACTACTGTATTCACGAAGTAAAGGCGTGGAAATTAACTATATCAGCAGATGACGCAACAGCATCAAATCTTCCTTACAGAAAATTTGTTGGCGCTCCTTATTGGCGAGCGATAGCAGAGGCGGGGGATGGAATTTACTATATAGACACCTCAAACGAAACATCTGATGGTGTGCGAGTACGGAGACTTGAGCTTGAACGGCTTTCTACCAGCGTAGTGCCAAAATCAATATCAGATTTAATTGACTTATCGTTGTATCGTTTTGATACTGCTGTTCTATTTGAATTTTCTGATTATATTATTGTTTCGTGTAGACAAGCTACATCAGAAAAAAATGATACGGTATTTATGTATGATAAGGAACTTAAATTATGGAATCCGCCACATCGTTTATGTACTTCGTGTTTTGATGTCTACGGAGGAGCATTACACGCGGGAGATTCATTAACGGGAAATGTTATGGAATTATATAGCGGAATAGATGATGACAACGCGGATATAGATAACTTCATTACATTCAACAAAACAAATTTCGGTCTTGAAGGACTCAAAAAAGCTAACCAGTTAATTGTTGCTGGTGAAATACAAGAAGGTCAGACGCTTCAAGTGTATGCAAGTTATGATGGCGGTGAATTTGTTCTTATAGGAACAATATCTGGGACTGGGCAATATGTTGATGTTGGAGCTGGCGTGGAAATAGGATCATCTATCATTGGAAAAAAGATAATAGGGTCAGGAGATATCCTGACAGCAAATCCTTATCGTTTTGACACACGAATCAGTTCCGACAAATTTGAATACATCCAACTACAATTTAAGGCAACGGGTATCGGATATGTATCCGTTACCGAATACGGGTTGGATGATATACGAAGAAAATCATTAAAACGTCCACAAAAATATATAAACGCATAAACACTATGTCATACATTTTATCAAAAATTGGGGTCGGATTTCTCGCGGTATTGATGTCGCTTGGTATCGCGCAGGCGCCCATAACTCCCGTAGCGCAGGACAATCTTTTAGTCGGGGGAACAATCTCACAATCGGTCGCGGGATTCTCAACATCATTGGTATCAAGTATCAGTACATCCGATACGTCAATGGAATTGGTATCGGTTACGACCGATGACGGGACGACACTTACCGACGGCGTGACGTATGGATTTGTTATTGACGTCAATACCGCTTCTGAAGAGTTCGTTATCGGAACCGCGTCATCCACGAACATTATCAATATGACGCGTGGTATCAGCGTCACAACGGGACGAACAAGTATCACCGCGCTTAAAAAAAACCACCGCCGCGGCGCTTCGGTTAAAATTACCGACCACCCTGTTTTGATTCAACTTGCCCGTATCGCGAATGGACAAGACGGTTTTCCTAATACGCTTTACTATGACGCGAATGGAGATTATTCATCCGCTTCTTCTTCGGTTATTACCGACAAAAACTATCAGGATACAAGTTTCGTTTCAAAGACAAGCACGTCATCGCAAAGTATCGCGAGCAATTTAACCGCTTCGGGGACATTGGACGTAGTTGGACAGACAACCTTTACGCTCAATCCGCAAACGTCAGCTACTCCTTCAAGCGGAGATGATCTGACCAATAAGACGTACGTGGACGCGCAGGTGGTCGCGGGAGGGGTACCGGCAAGCACATCCACACGGGGAACCGCATATCTTTCGGTTGATCCGGCCAGTTCAACAGCACCGATAGTGATAGGACAGAATGATCCGATTCTTGCAGGAGCCAGTACTACACCATCTCTATCAAATCCTCTTACCGATAAAGCGTATGTTGATTATAAAGATACGGTCCTTAATAATTATATTGATACTGTATCATCAACACTAGAGACAGTATCGACGACTGTAGCAACACTAGATTCATCTCAGCTAAAGAGGACTTTTGGAGCGAGTGGGACGATTGTAGCCGGAAATGCTGTTGTTATTGTCCCGACAAGTACTGTGGCAACTACAACTCAGCAGAATACAAGCGGTATGCTCGCAACCACAACAGACTCAATGTGGGTAGCCCAGGAGTTCACGACTTCTATAGCGGGAAACTATATAAGCTCGGTTCAAGTACCAGATTACAAAAAGACTACAGGAGGATCAGGATACATAAGAATGAAAATACGATCATCACTAACGGGGTCAGACTTATACTCAGTTAACGGTAGCGTTGTTGGAGACGCAGACAACCTATCGGTTACCTTTAGTGGTATAAATTTATCAATATCTCCAGATACAAACTATTATCTTATATTCTCAACTGTAAACAACGCCGGGACAAGTGGTGTCCATGGAACATCTACTAATGTCTTGTCTGGATCAACGTATGTGAGTACCGATAGCGGTTCCTCATGGGGATCAGCACAAACATTTGACTTAAGGTTGATAGTCTCAGAAGGCCAATATGGTATTGTCAAATCAAACGCTACAAACGCCGATTATCTTGCTAACAACTTCGTTGGGTTCGCAGTCAATAGTGCAACCGCATTCGTAAGTTCAACTCCGGTGGTAGTGAGTGGTATCTATAATGGCCTAAGTAATCTACTGATAGGATATACATATTACCTATCGGATACCGCGGGGGCAGTATCTACTTCAACAGGTTCGCAGGGTAGAAAAATTGGTACTGCAATATCTCCGACTGAGATATTGATTAAGTATGATAATCCTTAATTTTTAACCAAGAAATAAAACCATGATAGCAACACAACAGGATTATCAGTTTGATCCGAAAAAGGAAAGTGTCGATCAGTACAATGCCCGTGTAGCAAAGAGCTATACGCCCGCTTCTGATACTCAAACACGGCAACCGAGAGATACCGAGCAACCGAGCGCGCTTAGTGAATTGAGTTCGCTTCGCAAACAAGTAGAAACAGATACACAGGCATTATCGCAATCTCGCCAATCAGAACGCGAAGCGGCCGCCAACACTCTTAACTCCCAACTTTTATTGATAGACCAAAGTGTTGCGGATAAGATACGAGGCATAGATACACAAGAAAAAAAAGACCTATCGCGTGTTGGTGCTCTGAATGTCCGTTCCGGTCTTATGGGTTCATCGTTCGGAGCGTCTAATAATCAACAAGTAGAAATAGCTACAGAGAAAGAACGGCAGGCGGCGCGTGATTACGGAACAGCGAAGAAAGGAGCGCTCTATGACGCAAATGTTGTTGCTCTCAACGAAATAGAAAATCGTTTTCAACAAAGACAACAGTCGTTGCGTCAGGAGAAGCTCGGTCTTGTTGAAAAGCAAATATCACTTACCGAAGCTGATAAAAAGAAAGCGGAGGAAAACCTAAAAACAATCGCGCAATCAGGAACGATTGGCTTTGAAGAATTTAAGGGTTCGGGGCTGCGAGACGAATTGATAGAACAAACGGGACAAGACCCTCTGATAATTGATTCAATGTTCAGACAAAACAGCAGAGACGCGGTGAAATATACCGTTGAAAAGTTCCTACCTGGAAAAGACGGGAGTACTACATACTATCGCGCGGGCATAGACGCGAGCGGAAAACCCGTTGAAGAAAACTACGAACTATCAATTCCTTACGCACAAGTGAGCGACACAAATTACAAATTCACGATGACATCGGACGGAACCGCGTTGTTCGTTCCCGACAAGATTGACCCAACGCAACCACTTGATAAACAAATCAAGGTGTATGGAGCGCAGGGACAGTTCAGCAAGTCGTCAGGAGATACAATATCAAGCGACCCATATGTAGTCGGAAAAGAGAAAGGATTTTCAAAAGACGATGTAGACAATTCAATCAAAGAACACGGATATGAGGCGACGATGAATTACTTTAGATTATTGTATAGTAGTCCAGAATAAAAAGATGCCTACACTTTCAGAATTAGTCAAAGAAGACGCTAAAAAAACCTTATCAGATAGAGTAAGAGAATTTTCTATATCTAAAAATATAAGTAAAATAAGTCCGCTCGGGTCTGGATATGGTACCTCTAAAATAAGTAATGATCCTTACACAGGAAAGCCGACTCTTACATACCAAGAAACGATCCCTAAAACATTTTTATCACCAGAGAAAACTATAAACTTTGAGGATACAACCCGTGTAGCTCCAATTTTTGACTTCACGAAAGCGCAACCGATAACACGAGATATATTGCGAAATGGACGACTTCCTGAAAGCGCAAGTAGTGCTATACGCGCTCAATTAGGAGCGGGATATGATGAACAACTTGACCATCAAATTGCTCTCACCTTATCAGGTTCCAATGTTCCCGAAAATCTGAAGGTTATCTCAACATCTGAAAACCAAAGTGCTGGAACGAAGGAAACGCAGTTAGCAAACGATGTTATTGCAGGAAAGATAAGTTTGCTTGACGCGCAAAAACAAATAGCAAAAGAAAAAGGATTTTCCCTTCCCGAAGAACCAAAAAAAACAGGTGGACTATTAGGGGGACTTGTTGATAAGGTAAAAAATTGGCTACTCAATACTCCCGATATACTCGTGCCATTCGCTCAAACTCAAAAAGATATAACTGATAACTTTAAGAAATCATTCACCGATGTTGTTGAGATTGAGGGTATACGACCAACATTTCCTGACAAAATACTTGAGGCAGGTTGGAATACCATACAAGACAGTGTGCAAAATTTTGTTCAGTCAGCAGTAAACTTACAACAATCTCGGACACCATCTGAAACATCGGGGAACGCTCTCAAACTAACCGTTGATACTGTCAATGCGGTAATAACACCAATCGCTTCAGCGTTTAATATGGTTTTGGAACTCCCTGGACTTTCTCCTGCACGAGATATTATGAATAAAGGATTTGAAGCAGTATCTAATCTCGCACAAGATACTGCAAAAAATGTTATCAATGTGATTCCTAATAGCGTTATAGATATACAAGCAAAGAAGAACCTATCCGAGGGAATAGGGACTGTTATGAATACCATTGCTCAATTCGGTATATTTGAATTTATCGGAGGAAAAATAAAAGATTTGAAAACGGTAGAAAAGATTGATATGACTAAACCAGAAATAGACAATGTAATATCAGAGAGTACAAAAACACAAGAATTAAAGCCACTTTTTGATAAACCAGATCCTACTCCGATTGATGTTCGGGACATTCCAAAAGATATGACTATTGGACAACTGCGAGAAGCTGCGCAAGCGCGTGGTTGGAATATACCAGAGAAGACCGCGCAGGTATCAACGGATTTTCTTAGAGAGGTCTTCACTGAAACAGCTAAAGAAATAGCGCAGAATAAAACTATTACACCAGAATCCTCAAAAAGAATCATCAACACAGCTAAACAAAAGGTATCCGATACCATAAAGACCGAGCTCACTGGTAAAAATATTGAACCAATAGAACAGACACAGACTACAAAGACATCGGGTATTGCAAAAGTTATTGAGGCAAAAGCGATTGAGGATAAAATAGTTTCATCAATTCAAGATAAAGCGCAATACGATCCAGGAACATTTAAGAAGTGGGCGGAAAATGCGGTTGATTTAGTTAATAGAGATGTAGAAAATGCGCGTTCCATTGTTCGCGGTGAGAAGATTCTTCCAGACAATATAAAAGAACCATTTCTTATAGAAGCGATGCAAGAATATGCGCGCAAGACGAAAAATCCAGATATTATATACGAGTTAGCGAATTCTCCGCTCGCCAGTTCTATATCAGAATCAGCACAAACACTCGGCGGAGCAAGGATAATTGAGCGTGATTCCGCCTATAAGCGACTTGCGGAGGTAAAAAAGTTTAGGGAGGAGCAATTATCTCGTAGAACAAAAGAGACAACATCAACAGTGCAGAAAAAACTTTCCGAATCAATAAAAATTAAAGGTGAGAACATATCGGTAGAAAAATTAAATAAGTTTATAGATGAAATAATTTGTTAATATGCCAAATATTTGTATTCCTCGTGAAGTAGCAGAAAAATTCAAAGACGCGCTCGCAAAAGGACGCCTTAATCAAAGAGGCGGTATTAAGTTTTCAGACATCCTTGAGGCACCAGATACACAGTCTCGCATAAGAATGCTTGAACCGATTGTTGGTAGCGGAGCGGAAATAGCGGTTAATCTCATAGAACAGAAGCTCATTCTGAAAAACAAAGTAGTAGGACTAAAAAATGCAATCGCAAAACTTACAAACGAAGGTAGGTATAACCCGGAAAAGATTGTTGAATTAAAAAAGAAACTTGAGGAATATCAGGAATTACAAAGAGAACGAATATTAAGCCCAAAAGAAGAGCAGACATTCCTTGGCTCACTTGCCGATAAGATTTTAGGGACAGAGATAACAAAACAGGAAGCACAAACATTATTTGAGCTTGAAACTAAAGCGCAAGAACTTAGACAGGGAATAGAGAACACACCACGCGGATCAAGCGAGAGAGTAAAATACGGATCCGCGAAAGTTGTATATGAAAAATACATAGAGCAACTTAAAACGGGGAATCAGAGAAATATCCTGCGGATGTTAAAAGATTGGGGAAAAGAGGTTAAAATACAATTTTCAGAAAATGCACCAAAAACGGTTATGCGAGTGCTGACCGATGTTATTGGTGAGATTGGAGATCTATCAACTTCCTTTGTTGCGACACTTGATAATAGTTTCTTGGGACGACAGGGAGCAATAACACTTATTGAAAAACCATCAATTTGGTGGAATATGTCTAAAAAATCATTTCAAGATTTTTCAAGTAAGCTTAAAGGAGGGCAACCGCTTGATGTTTTAATGGCTGATATTTATTCTCGTGATAACTTTCTCAATGGGCGATACGAAGAGGCGAAGTTGTTTCCGAAAACAGAAGAGCAGTTTCCAACATCATTACCGGAGCGTATACCATTTTTAGGTCGTGCTTTTGGTGCTTCGGAGGTCGCTTTCAAGGGGAGCGCAATCAGGGCGCGTGCTGATTTATTTGATTTGTTTATTAACACAGCAGAAAAAAATGGAGTTGAAATAACTCCTGAGATAATTAAAGATTTTGGGACACAAGTTAATTCCATAACCGCACGAGGTAAGATGGGGCAGATTGGAGGAAGTAAAATAGTAAATCTCACATTATGGGCACCTAAAATGCTTAAGGCAGATTGGGATATACTTACTGCTCACACATTCGGTGTAGGACTTGAAAATCCGATTGCACGGAAACAAGCTGCGCTTCGTATCGCTAAAGTTGCGCTTACTACCGCGGGAACGGTTGCGATCATCAACGCAATAAATCCCGGTAGCGTTGAAACAGATCCGAGAAGTTCTGAATTTATGAAGGTACGCGTTGGTAATACCACTATTAACATACCATTTATCCGTGGAATGGGTCAGATTGTTGTACTTATCTCTCGTATTATTACTCAGCAAAGTAAGAATAGTATGACTGGTGTTATTACAGAACTAAACTCAGGTGAATATGGGTCAAAAACACTTCTTGATGTAGGGTTAGATTTTTTAATCAACAAGACAAAACCTCTCGTACACGCTGGTATAGATGTAGCTCGGGGAAAGGATATATCAGGTGATAAACCAACGCTTGGAAGCGTTCTGTCCGGACTCATTCCTATAAGTATTCAAAACTTTCTTGATGTTGGTGGTACTGATACACTTGAGGCAGTTATTGGGAACTTTCTCGATCTTATCGGTGTCGGTTCAAACACTTATATACCAGGTACAAACTGGGAAAGTAGCGGATCACAGGAGATGGAACAATTTAAGCAACAGGTTGGTGATGAAGAATTTACGAAAGCAAACAATGAATTCAATAGGAGATTCAGTGAATGGATACAATCAACGAAAAATAAAAACGACTATACTATATTGTCTGACGAGAATAAACAAAAGTTGATAACTAAGAAAAAGAGCGAGATTAAAAACTCGCTATTCAAAGAATACGACTTTAGACCAGAAAGAATCAAAAAAGCAGAACTACCAGAGTTATAGGTTGATAAAAGCAGACTCTGGTTTTATTCCGTGATTGATTAGGCACTGCCTGTATTGATTATTTACATCAATCATCTGTTGCTTAATCTCTTTATTCCGTGTGTATTCTTTAACCATCTCAGACAGTGTTTTCTTAGCGCTTGATGTAGATGTGTCCGTATCAAAAAATGGATTATTCTGTATGTTGTTATCTACAACTATCTCGTATGCAATGTTGATACAAGAACTTCGTACTATTGCTGGGCGAATAAATACGAAGTATAATGACGCGAGAACAGCGATAATAAATAAAACAAGTGTTGATATTACAACAACGCGCGGTGTCTTTTTATATAATTTTATTATTTTCATATAATTATGTTATCACATTAGCAAAACGATGTCAATGCGTTGTGCGACACCTATGTACTTGACAACATAATGGTATCAATCGTAGAATTAGAATAGTCGAAAAAATTAAATACTATTACTATGAAAAAAGTAATCTTGTTTCTCTTATTGATAGGATTTTTAGCTCCTATCTCTGTGTTTGCGCAAGAATCGTATATTCAAGGCGCGGTTAATCCGAAAATGCACGGATTTTGTGCATACTTCTATGATGGTGAATGTGATCCGTCAAATGTAAGTATAGAACAACGAGATGCCGTTTTCGCTTTCCAGATGTCAGGAATTCCAATCAATCATCAATTGGTAAATGCGAAAATGAAAATCCGTATCATAAAAGAGCAACTCAAAAAGTTAATAGAACTCAAAGCTAAAGCGGAATTGTACGAGTATGGAATTACAGAATAAAAAGGAACAGCAGAATCATTATACTCTGTACGATGTTCTTATTGAATATAAACCTATTATATGGACTATTGTTATTGTCTTTATATTGGTTCTGTTCTTCTTTATGTTTTTTAGAGTTGAATAGGTACTGAGTAGTTGCTTTCGCGTTTCATCTGTGATAAGGTGATAAAAAATAAATGGGGCAAGGGGATTATTTCCTTTTGCCCCATTTTCTTTATATGCAAATATCACCACAACAAAAATTCGTCATATCACACCAACTCGCCAGTGCTTTTGACGAGG
>Ga0265297_10004471_pt1 | contig 22837 bp, 23 predicted proteins | sample Munlanlwell13791_FD_192502 | JGI IMG/M metagenome (GOLD analysis project Ga0265297, IMG submission 192502) | Leachate microbial communities from a municipal landfill in Southern Ontario, Canada - Leachate well 137-91 | ecosystem: Engineered > Solid waste > Landfill > Unclassified | place... | reverse complement strand
AAGGAACTGGCCCTGTATTTAGGTTTGGGTTTAAATTCGAGCCTAGTTGTTTATTCGCCCTTAGGTAAACAGTACAATTTAAAGGTGTCCGGGATTTTTAGTTCCGGGATGTACGATTACGATATGAACCTGGTTTTTGTGCATCTTAAGTCTGCGCAGGAAATTCTGGGCTTAAGTAATCAAATTAGCGCCATAGCAATAAAGTTAGATAATCTCTACCTCGCAGAAAAAGTAAAGAATGAATTAAGCCCCGTTTTTGATTACAATTATATTTTAAAGACTTGGATGGAAGCAAACGCAAATTTCTTTGCCGCCCTAAAATTAGAAAAGCTGACTATGTTCATCATTTTAACCTTGATTATACTGGTTGCCTCTTTTAATATTATAAGCACTCTCATGGTGATGGTCGTTGAAAAAACAAAAGATATCGGAATATTGAAGGCCATAGGCATGGACTCAAGGGGCATCAGAAGAATTTTTACTTTTGAAGGCCTTATTATCGGAGGGATAGGTACTTCGTTAGGCACGTTTTGCGGAGTAGGATTGTGTATTTTACTGAAAAAATATCAGTTTATAAAACTGCCGCAGGATATATATTATATTGATAGATTACCCGTATCGCTGCAAATTTATCCTGATATCGTCTTAATTATTCTGGCGGCAATGGCAATTACTTTAATTTCGACCCTTTATCCGGCAAATAAGGCAGCGGGGTTAGAGCCGGTAGAGGCACTGCGCTACGAGTGAAAATTCAAAGTTTTTGATGTTAGAAGCCATAGATATCCACAAGATTTATAATAACGCAGATAAAGCGCTCCCTGTATTGAAAGGCGTGCGCTTACGCATCGCAAAAGGAGAATTTATAGCTATTACGGGCCCTTCGGGCGCAGGGAAATCAACGCTGCTGCATATTTTAGGGGGCCTGGATTCACCAAGCAAAGGCAAGGTTATTTTTCAGGGAAAAGACCTTTATAGCTTAAGCGATGTAGCGGTATCAAAGATTAGAAATACGAGGATTGGCTTTGTTTTTCAGTTTTATCACCTGCTTTCTGAATTCACGCTCTTAGAGAACGTGCTGATGCCCTTTTTAATTAACCGCGAGAGGCAGCTTAATAAGAAAGAATTGCGTAATCTGGCATTAAAACTATTAGGGGATGCAGGATTGGATAACAGGGCTACGCATTTCCCTAATCAGCTCTCAGGAGGCGAAAAACAGAGAGCAGCAATTGTACGCGGCCTGCTCAATAGGCCAGATTTATTACTTTGCGATGAGCCCACGGGAAACCTGGATACTGAAACCGGGGAGGAAATAATTTCCCTGATAAAAAAAATAAACCTGGAAAACCAGATGACTGTAGTATTGGTGACGCATAATTTAGAATTGGCTAAAGTTGCCGATAAGATATATCATTTAAAGGACGGTGTTTTAGTAAACTAATACAGGGCGGGAACGAGGAGGATAACAAATGAAGGTTTATATTAACGGAAAGTTCTACGATAAGGAGAACGCCAAGATTTCAGTTTTTGACCACGGGCTTCTTTATGGTGACGGAGTCTTTGAGGGCATACGTTCTTATAGCCGCCTGGTTTTTAAATTAAGGGAGCATATTGAGCGGCTTTTTGAATCAGCCCAGAGCATAATGCTAAGCATGCCCATGACTAAGGAAGAGCTGGTCAAGGCAGTTATTCTGACCTTAAAACAGAATAATTTGAATGATGCCTATATCAGGCTTATAGTTACCCGCGGGGAAGGGGATTTGGGCCTTGACCCGCGCAAATGCCGCGGAAAATCTACGGTTATCATTATCGCCGACAGGATAGCTTTATACCCTGATAAGTTCTATAAGGAGGGATTGAAAATTATTACCGTGCCCACAGTGAGGAATCTTCCTGAGGCCTTGAACCCGCAGATAAAATCATTGAACTACCTCAATAATATCTTGGCAAAAATGGAGGCTGTAAATGCCGGGTTTGATGAGGCGATTATGCTGGATTCTCTAGGTTATGTGGCAGAGTGCACCGGAGATAACATCTTTATTGTTAAGCGCAACCATCTTTATACGCCCCCGCAATGCATGGGCACATTAAGAGGAATTACCCGTGATTCAGTTTTAGAAATCGCGCGAAAGAATAAAATCCCCGTGCATGAACACGTAATTACTCGTCATGAAGTATATATTTCTGACGAGTGCTTTCTAACCGGCACAGCAGCGCAGATTATCCCTGTGGTAATGGTGGATAGCCGGACTATAGGTACGGGAAAACCGGGGAAAATCACCTTAAACCTGATAAAGAAATTTAAGGAGCTGACTAAGAAAGAAGGGGTCAGGTATTAACCATGTTATGCGATATCTGCGGTAAAAACCAGGCAACCGTGCACCTGACCGAGATTATCGATGAGCAGATGAATGAACTGCATCTTTGCGAAGATTGCGCGCGCCAGAAGAGCGCACAGATGGAGCAGCAGTTCGGCTTAAGCGACCTTTTAGCCGGTCTGGCAGAATTTGAAAAACCCGCTAAAGAAGCAGAATCCATTTCGCTTAAATGCTCCAACTGCGGGCTCACGCACGCAGATTTCAAGAAAATCGGCAGGCTCGGATGCGGTGAATGTTACACTTCATTTAAGAAATATCTGGGGCCGTTATTGAAAAGGATTCACGGTTCCAATCAGCATATGGGTAAGTCTCCGCTAAAAGTTACTAAGGTTTTGAAGAAAAAGATAGACCTGCAGGACCTGCGCAACAGCCTTCAGAAGGCAATTGAGCAGGAGGCATTTGAAGAAGCGGCAAAGATCAGGGATCAGATCAGAGAGATGGAAAGAAAATTCTCACAAGAGCAAAGTAATGACACAGAGGAAAAAGATGGGACTAAATGACCTGCTAAATCATACAAGCGAGTGGTTGAAAGGCACAGGCCCTCATTCGGATATTGTAATCTCAAGCCGCGTACGCCTGGCCAGGAATATAGATAAACTTCCTTTTCCGCACTGGGGGAATAAAAAACAGAGCGAACAGGTATTAAAGGCGATTGAAGAGGCAATACAAAGAATAGATTATTTAAAACCGACAACCGTCTTCAAGTTAAGCGATATCGATAGCCTGGATAAGCAATTTTTGATTGAAAGGCACCTGATGTCCATAGAGCATGCCCAGAAAGCAGATAACAAGGCAATAGTCATTGATGAAGATGAAGTGCTGACCATTATGATCAACGAGGAAGACCACATCAGGATGCAGGTTATGCAATCAGGCTTTAATCTCTTTGAGGCCTGGAACATCATCAACAAAATTGACGATAGCCTGGCTAAAGAGCTGCGCATTGCATTTTTACCGGATTGGGGGTATCTTACGGCTTGCCCCACCAATACGGGCACAGGCATGCGCGGTTCAGTGATGCTGCACTTGCCGGCGCTGGTAATAACGCGTCAGATTGACCGTGTATTGGCTGCGATTTCCAAATTAAGTTTTACTACGCGCGGGCTATACGGGGAAGGCACTCAGGCAAGCGGGAATTTCTTCCAGATTTCAAATCAGGTTTCTTTGGGCCATAGCGAAGAAGGCATTATCGATAACCTTACCGGGTTGATTCGCCAGATTATCGAACAGGAGAATCAGGCAAGGCAGGCGATGTTTTCCAAGAACCAGGCGGTTTTAGAGGACAGGATTAATCGCAGTCTTGGAATCCTGCGCAGCGCCCACATAATCTCAAGCCAGGAGACGATAGAGCTTTTATCCATGGTGAGATTGGGGGCTGACCTTGGAATAATCAAGGATATAGACCGGCGCAGGATAAACGAGTTGTTTATCATAACCCTGCCGGCACATTTACAAAAAACCGAGAATAAGAAACTTACTTCTATCGAACGGGATGTTAAGCGGGCAGAGTTAATCAGGAATAAGTTGAATTTAAGTGAAGCCTAAATTTAGGAGAACAAAACTATGTTCAATCGTTTTACAGAGCGGGCAAGAAAAGTAATTATTCTGGCTAAAGAGGAAGCCAGACGTTTCAATCACGATTACATCGGCACAGAACACATACTTTTAGGGCTTATCCGCGAAGGAGAAGGCGTAGCAGCAGCGGTCTTGCAGAAACTGGGAGTTTCTTTAGAGAATATACGCCTTGAGATTGAGAAATTAGTGCAGCCGGGGCCGACTACGCAGATTATCGGAGACATACCCTTTACCCCGCGCGCGAAAAAGGCATTGGAATTGGCAGCTGAAGAGGCGCGCTCTTTAGGGCATAATTACATCGGCACAGAGCACATACTTTTAGGGCTTATCCGTGAAGGGGAAGGCATAGCTTCTCAAGTTTTGTTAAACCTGGGGTTGGATTTGAACACGGTGAGAAATGAGGTAATGGAGCTTTTGGGTTCAGCGCTACCGAGTTTCGGGCAGAGCCAGCAAGCCAAGACTAAAACACCGGCATTGGATGCTTTTGGCCGCGATTTAACTTTATTAGCCAAGGAAAATAAATTAGACCCTGTAATTGACCGGCATCAGGAGATCGAGCGCGTGATTCAGGTATTAAGCAGGCGCACCAAGAATAATCCGGTTTTGCTTGGCGAGGCAGGAGTGGGAAAAACCGCTATCGTTGAAGGCCTGGCGCAGGCAATCGTAGCGGGGAATGTCCCGGAGATATTGAGGAATAAACGCATGATTGTTTTAGATTTGGCTCTTATGGTTGCCGGCACAAAATACCGTGGTCAGTTTGAAGAGAGAATCAAGGCAGTGATGGAAGAAATAAAGCGTTCGCAGGACGTGATTATCTTTATCGATGAATTGCATACGCTGGTAGGCGCAGGCGCAGCAGAAGGCGCAATTGATGCTTCAAATATTTTAAAGCCGGCACTTTCACGCGGAGAGATGCAGTGTATCGGCGCAACTACCATGGACGAATATAGAAAATATATTGAAAAGGATGCGGCCTTGGAGCGAAGGTTCCAGACTATTATGGTTGAGCCTCCGACAGTGCAGCAGGCCGTTGAGATATTAAAAGGCCTGCGCGATAAATATGAAGCGCATCACCGGGTTACCTTCCGTGACGATGCCTTAGAGGCAGCGGCAAAGTTATCAGACCGTTATATCTCAGGAAGGTTTCTTCCGGATAAGGCCATTGATTTAATTGATGAGGCAGGTTCCCGGGCGCGCCTTAATGTTTTAATTGTCCCTCCCGACATAAAGAAATTAGAGGAGAAAGTCGAGGCATTAAGGAAAGAAAAAGAGGCTTTTATAAAGAGCCAGGATTTTGAAAAGGCAGCTTCTTTAAGGGACCAGGAAAGAATAGCGCGCCAGGAATTGGAGCAGCTTAACCGCGAATGGTCGCAGGCAAAAGATAAAATGCGGCCCGAGGTAGGCGAGGAAGAGATTGCTAAAATTGTTTCCCAGTGGACCGGCATACCTATAATTAGACTGGAAGAAAAAGAAAGCGAGAAATTATTAAAGATAGAAGAGGAACTGCATAAACGCGTAGTGGGGCAGGAGGAGGCAATCTCTGCAATTGCGCATGCGGTGCGCCGCTCCCGGGCCGGCATTAAAGACCCCAAAAGGCCTATCGGCTCTTTTGTATTTTTAGGCCCTACCGGAGTTGGAAAAACCCTTCTTGCGCGCGCCTTGGCTGAATTCATGTTCGGGGACGAAGATGCGCTGTTACAATTGGATATGTCGGAATATATGGAAAAATTCAATGTATCCCGCCTCATCGGTGCGCCTCCGGGTTATGTAGGCTATGAAGAGGGAGGCCAGCTTACGGAGAAAGTTCGGCGCAGGCCTTACGCAGTGATACTTTTGGATGAGATAGAGAAGGCGCATCCTGATGTATTTAATCTTCTTTTGCAGGTATTTGAAGAGGGCAGGCTCACCGATAGTTTCGGCAGAAAGGTAGATTTCAAGAATACGGTGATTATCATGACCTCTAACGTGGGCGCAGAGTTGATTCGTAGAGCAGGGTCGCTGGGGTTTAAGACCCAGAAGGAAGAAGTGACCTATCAGGAGATGAAGGAGAAATTACTGGAGGAAGTAAAGCGCACTTTTAAGCCTGAGTTCCTCAACCGTATAGATGATACCATTGTTTTTCGACCGCTTGTCAAAGATGATCTGCAGCGTATCATTGATATAGAAATCGGTTTTGTGGCAGAGAGGCTTAAAGAGCAGCATATAGCCTTGGAAATTAACCAGGAGGCAAAAGATTTTCTGATTGAAAAAGGATTTGACCCTGTATTCGGAGCCAGGCCTTTAAAGCGGACTATCCAGAGATTTTTAGAAGACCCTCTGGCCTCTGAAATTATCTCCAAGAGGTTCAAGGAAGGCTCGAAAGTTGTGGTTACGCGGAAAAATGAAGAGCTAATTTTTGCATAGAGGCATGCTAAATCATTTTAACAGAGATATCCGTATGATAAATAACTTTTTTATAACTTTAGGCCGCAGGACACTCTCATTTTTTTCTTTTATGGGGGGATTGGCTAATTTAGCGTTCCAGTCAATTTATCTGTCATTTACTCCTCCATTTCAGAAAGACCGCATCTTTGAACAGGCTAAGAAGGCGGGCTTTGACAGCTTGCCGATAGTATCCCTCGTATCTTTATTTATTGGTTTTATCTTTGCCCTGCAGACCGCGTATTTTATGCAGCGCATAGGCTCTGAGATTTATATAGCCAGCATGGTAGCGCTATCCTTAGTTAGAGAATTAGGGCCTGTAATTACAGCCTTAGTCGTGGCAGGCAGGGTTGGAGCAGCCATTACTGCTGAATTAGGCTCAATGCAGGTAACTGAACAGATAGACGCACTGGAGACATTTGCGGTAAACCCCATAAAATATCTGATTGTGCCAAGATTCATCGCCCTTAGCATTATGCTTCCTATATTGACATTATATTCCGATTCAATCGGCATACTGGGGAGTTATCTTATCTGCGTGTTTAAGCTTGGCATATCTTCCAGTATGTATTTACACGTTACTTTTGACTCGCTCCTATTCAAGGATTTATTTACAGGGTTATTCAAGACGATATTCTTCGGGATGATTATTGCTTTTGTAAGCTGCCATGAAGGATTTAACGTGGAAGGCGGTGCAGAAGGTGTTGGCCGCGCGACCACCCGTAGTGTGGTCATGTCATTTATTCTGATTATTACAGCTGATTGTTTCTTTACCGCTCTGTTTTATTTTATATTTCCTTAATGAGCAGATAATTTACGCCTCTTGCATTCTGCAAACAGGGCGGGAATAAGTTTTAATTCCTTTATGATAGAAATTATAGGACTAAACAAAAATTTTGGCGAACACAAGGTCTTAAACGATCTCAATCTGACCATAAATACAGGTTCTACCTGCGTGATTATCGGCCGCTCCGGCTGCGGAAAGTCCGTTCTGCTTAAACATATTGTGGGTATACTAATGCCGGATAAAGGAAAGGTAGTAGTTGAAGGCAAGGAAGTCGGTAAGCTCAGTGAAAAAGAATTGGATGAGCTGCGCCTGAAGATTGCTATGGTTTTTCAGGGGGGCGCGCTCTTTGATTCTATGACAGTCGGAGAAAACGTAGGTTTTGGCCTCATTGAGCATACGCGTATAAGCCACAAAGAATTATTAGAGAGGATAGAAGAATCCTTATGTCTGGTTGACTTATGCGGCATAGGAAACTTAATGCCTTCGGAATTAAGCGGAGGGATGAAGAAGCGCGTGGCATTGGCGCGTGCAATATGCATAAAGCCGCAGATTATACTCTATGATGAGCCGACTACGGGAGTAGACCCTATTACCGCAGACAGCATAAATGAGCTGATTAAAAGCCTTCACGATAAATTAAAGGTTACCTCAATCGTGGTTACCCACGATATGAAAAGCGCATATAAAATAGCAGACACAATAGCCATGATGTACCAGGGCAAGATTATTGCCGAAGGCACTCCCGAAGAAATTCAGCGTACAGAACATCCGGTAGTGCACCAGTTTATTAACGGGTTAGCTAAGGGCCCCATAACCGAAACTCTGGAGAATTTTAAGTAGGAGGATAAAATGATATTCGGTAAAACAAAATTAGAATTAAAAGTGGGTATTTTTGTTTTTTTAGGCCTTGTACTTTTAGCCATATTTATTTTATCCATAGGAGGTTTTAAAACCTGGTCCTCCGGATTCCATATGAATTTTTTATTTAATTTTGTAAACGGAGTCAAGACCGGAGCGCCTATCAGGTTCGCAGGCGTTGATGTGGGGGTAGTAAAACAGATTAAATTCGTTGATGCCGAAGAAGGGGGCACAAAAATCAATGTGGTAGGATGGATTAAAAAAGGAGCCAGGATGCCCGCTGATTCCACTGTCTGGATAAACACCTTAGGCCTGTTAGGCGAGAAATACGTGGAGATTATACCCGGGAAGAATTATGACCGGTATATGGGGCCCGGGGAATCCCTGGTTGGCGTAGACCCTATACCCATGCATGAAGTATTCAGATTAGCCCAGGGGGTTGTGGCTAATTTAGATGAATGCATTTTAAAGTTAAAGAATAAAGAAGGTACGATAGGCAAGCTTCTTTATGACGATACTATCTATAATGAACTTGAAGCATTGGTTACCGATATAAGAAAACATCCCTGGAAGTTATTCTTTAAGACGAAGGAAAAACCGGAAAAGAAAACGGAAGACTCAGAACGCAAAAAGCAAGACGCAAAATGAAAACTAAGACTGTATTTAGCTGCCAAAATTGCGGTTATCAATCGCCTAAGTGGTTAGGCAGATGCCCTGATTGCAGCAGCTGGAATTCTTTTGTAGAAGAAGATTATCTAATGCCTGCGAGAAAATCCACAGAGAGGGCAGCATTATATAAGGATGAACCGGTATTGTTGAAAGATGTCCAGGTCAAGGAAGGGGCCCGTCTTAAGACCGAGATTTTGGAATTGGACAGGGTATTAGGCGGCGGAATAGTCGCAGGAAGCGTTGTGTTAATCGGAGGCGACCCCGGAATCGGTAAATCCACGATTTCGTTGCAGATTTCAAACCAACTGACGAAACTAGGCTCCACGGTGCTTTACGTAAGCGGCGAAGAGTCAGTGCAGCAGACAAAATTAAGGGCCAAGCGCCTGGGTCAGAGTGAATCGGGCAGCCTTTACATCGTCAACCAGACGGATTTATCTTTAATCATTGAATATATAAACAAGATTAATCCCAGCGTAGTAATTATTGATTCCATACAGGTAATTTTCGAGCCCACAATTACTTCATCCCCGGGAAGCGTCAGCCAGGTAAGGGAATGCGCGGGGATACTTACGCAGCTGGCTAAGACAAAGGGGATATCAATATTTATTATCGGCCATGTTACTAAAGAAGGCACGCTTGCCGGCCCAAGGGTTCTAGAGCATATCGTGGATACCGTGCTTTATTTTGAAGGGGACAGGTTTGCGATATACAGGATTTTAAGGGCAGTAAAAAACAGGTTCGGCTCAACGAATGAGATAGGTGTATTTGAAATGAGCCAGGAGGGGCTGCAGGAAGTAAGGAATCCTTCGCAAATATTTTTATCAGAAAGGCCAAAGGATGTTTCCGGGTCAGTCGTGGTATCGGTACTGGAAGGGACAAGGCCGCTTCTCGTTGAAATACAGGCGCTGGTGAGTAAATCAAGTTTTGGCTATGCCAGGCGCCGTGCCCAGGGGTTTGACTATAATCGTTTAGCTTTATTGATTGCGGTCCTTGAGAAACGCATTGGACTGCATTTGGAGGCAGAAGATGTTTTCGTCAATGTTGCCGGAGGAATTAAGGTAGAGGACCCGACAGCAGATTTAGCAGTTGCATTGGCAATAGCTTCGGCCTTTCGCGAAGAACCGGTTGTTCCGGAAACAGTAGTCTTAGGAGAAATAGGCTTGGCCGGTGAAATAAGGAGCATATCGCAGGCAGTATTGCGAATTAACGAGGCACAAAAGCTGGGATTTAAGGCATGTTTGCTGCCGAAAAATAATTATAAGAATTTAAATTACGAGAAAAATAACATTGAATTAATTCCTGTTTCTACGTTAAAAGAGGCCCTAGATATCGCATTAAGGAGGTAATTATATGAATTTGTTATTGGCGCGGATTTTATTTGTAGTTGGCAGCATGATTATCGGCTTTCAGACATTAGCCCCAAAAGGTGCATCCGGTTTTGGCATTTTATTCGGTATTTTAGCCGCACTGATAATGATATTTTTGGAGATAGGTTTACGCAAGGTATCGGTAAGCGGGTTATCCAGCGCCGTATTCGGGCTCATTTTAGGTTTGATTATGGCAAAATTAGTCGGAGATGCCTTTAGCCTTGCGCAGCTTGAAGCAGATACCTTAAGCACTATAAGGGTTACCCTGACGCTTATCTTTTGTTATCTGGGCATGGTCATGGCTTTGCGCGGCAAGGATGAATTTAATATTATTATTCCCTATGTGAGATTACGCAGGCAGGATCAGCCGGAAGATATAAACTTGCTGGATACCAGCGTAATTATTGACGGAAGGATAGTGGACATTTGCAAAACAAAATTCTTAGGCGGTAAGATAATTATCCCGCGCTTTGTGCTGAAAGAATTACAACAGATTGCAGATTCAACCGATGCGATAAAGCGGCAGAGAGGCAGGAGGGGCCTTGAGATGCTGCATACAGTCCAGAAGGAACCAGGAGTGGATATATCGATTCATGAAGAAGATTTCCCCGAGATCGCCGAGGTAGACGCAAAACTTGTGAAATTAGCGAAATTATTGAATGCTAAAATATTGACCGTGGACTTTAATCTTAACCGCGTAGCAGCTATCCAGGGGATAAAGGTGCTGAATATTAACGAACTGGCAAATGCCATAAAACCGGTGGTTTTTCCGGGCGAAGAGATGAAGATAAAATTAATTAAGGAAGGCAAGGAGCATAATCAGGCAGTAGGATATTTAGACGACGGGACAATGGTTGTGGTTGAAGATGCCCGCCGCTTCATCGGCCAGGAAGTGAAGGTTGCGGTTACCTCGGTTTTGCAGACTCAGGCAGGCAGGATGATTTTCACTAAACTAGAGAAATAAGTGATGTATGTCAGTGCGATAGTCCTTGCTGCAGGCAGAGGCGAAAGGTTTAATTCCAGGATATCGAAGACTTTAATCAAGATTAATTCAAAACCGCTCATCGTTTATTCTCTCATCACGCTTAGCCGGCATCCTTATATAAGAGATATTATTGTAGTTGTTAATGCTGCCAACAAAAAGGGCATTGCTATGGCGATTAAGGATTATGCGATAAAGAAAATTAAGGCAATAGTCCCGGGAGGCAGAGAGCGCCAGGATTCAGTGCGGCTGGCGCTTTCGGCAATTGACAACCGTACGGATTTGGTCCTGATACACGACGCGGTAAGGCCGTTTATTGATAAGGCCGTGGTTTCTTCTACAATTGAGCAAGCCCGCAAAAGCAGCGCGGCAATCACGGGTGTACCTGTCAAAGCAACTATAAAAGAACTTAGAACTGATTATACCGTAGCAAGAACATTGAATAGAAATAAATTATGGGAGATCCAGACGCCGCAGGTTTTTAAAAAAAGCCTGGTCTTAGAGGCATATAAAAAATACGGCAAGTTTGCCGCAACCGATGATTCTATGCTGGCAGAAAAGCTAGGCGTTAAAGTCAGGGTAATTAAAGGCTCCTATTTCAATATTAAGATTACAACACCGGAAGACCTCATAATCGCGCAGGCGATACAAAAAAACTTGAGAGATTAACCAATGGCATATAAGATTGGTATCGGTTATGATATTCACCGTTTAATCGAAGGCCGCAACTTGTTTATCGGGGGGATCGAAATTCCCTATATAAAAGGGTTGTTAGGGCATTCTGACGGCGACGTGCTAATACACGCCATATGCGATGCATTGTTAGGCGCTGCAGCAGAAGCGGATATCGGAGAGCTTTTTCCTGACACAGACCCTAAATACCAGGGAATCTCCGGTATGGAACTATTGAAAGAAGTTTCTGATTTGATACAGAAAAAAGGTTTTCGGATTGTTAATATTGACACGGTAATAGTTGCCGAAGAACCCAAACTTATCCCGTTTAAAAGGCAGATACGGGAAAATATTGCCCGTATTTTAAACATGGAATATACTTGCGTGAATATAAAAGCTAAGACTAATGAAAGATTGGATGAAATCGGTAAAAAAGAAGCTATTGCCAGCTTTGCTGTGGCGATGCTAAGCAAGGGGGAATAAAGATGAACTGTATATTGCAGATATTGCTTATTCTCGTTGCCCTGGTTTTTATAAAAATTTTACTTATTGCAACATTCTTTTACGAGGAGATTAAGACTGCGCAAAGGAAAGACCCGGCAGCCAAAAGCTTTTTAGAGATACTCCTGCTTTATCAGGGTTTGCACGCTTTGATAAATCATCGTATCGCGCATTTTCTATATAAAGCACACCTGTTTTTCTTAGCGCGTTTATTATCGCAGGTTGCAAGATTTATGACCGGAATCGAAATACACCCGGGAGCAACAATCGGCAAAGGGTTTTTTATCGACCACGGCATGGGTGTAGTTATCGGCGAGACGGCTATCGTGGGCGACAATGTGCTTTTATATCAGGGGGTAACCTTAGGCGGTACCGGGTTAGAAAAAGGCAAGCGCCATCCTACTATCGGTAATAATGTAGTTATCGGAACAGGCGCACAAGTTTTAGGTAATATTACCGTCGGAGACAATTCCTATATCGGCGCAAATGCAGTGGTAATAAAAGATGTCCCGCCGAATTCTACCGTCGTGGGAGTACCGGGCAGGATTACGAAGCAGGACGGCAAAAAAATTGACATCAGCCTGGACCATATACATATACTGGACCCGATTATGCAGTCTGTAGAAGAGTTGGAGAAGAGAATAGAAAAGTTAGAAAATAAATAGCTTACCCAATAGATGTCTATTTTTATATATAATTCCCTTACCCGTAAAAAAGAGCCCTTTGAACCTATTCACCCGCCGGAAGTAAAGATATATACTTGCGGAGTAACTGTCTATGACGAAAGCCATATAGGACACGCCAGGAGCCTTTATATTTTTGACGTTATCAGAAGATATCTCAAATACCGCGGGTATAAAGTTAATTTTGTGCGCAATATTACTGATATAGACGATAAAATCATTAACCGCGCAAGAGAGCTAAAAATTGACTGGAATGAATTGGTAAAAAAATACATCGCCAGATATTATGAAGATTTAGATGCCTTAGGGATTGAGAAAGGTGATTTTGAGCCGCGGGCAACGGAAAATATCAGCTTGATGATTAAATATATAGAAGAATTGGTCGCTAAAGGATATGCCTATGCGACAAATACAGGGGTATATTTTAGCGTGCGCAAATTTAAAGATTACGGGAAATTATCCGGGCAGAGTATTGAGCAGATGCTGATAGGTACAAGAAGAGAGCCTGATGAAACAAAAGAAGACCCTCTGGATTTTGCCCTCTGGAAGATTTCTAAACCGGATGAGCCTTTCTGGGAGAGCCCCTGGGGAAAAGGCCGGCCCGGCTGGCACCTTGAATGCTCGGTAATGAGCCGGGAATTTCTAAAGACAGATACGCTCGATATACACGCAGGAGGAAGAGACTTAATCTTTCCGCACCATGAGAATGAGATTGCGCAAAGCGAGACTTTGGCAGGAAAGCCATTTGCAAAATACTGGATTCATCACGGTCTCCTGACAATTAACGGCCAGAAAATGGCCAAGTCCCTGGGTAATTTTGTGACGATAAAGGATTTTCTGGAGAAATATCAGGATGCCGATATATTAAAGTTATTTTTCCTGTCGGCGCACTATTCTCAGCCGATAGATTATACAGATGATAGAATTGAAGAGACAAAAAGATCGTTAGAGAGAATTAAAATTTTCATAACCAAGGTTCATAATTCCGGAGAACCTAATTTGCAATGGAAACAGAAAAACATTAAAGAGATGGAGCTCATAAAGAATAAATTCATAGAAGCCATGGATGATGATTTCAATATGCCTGAGGCGCTGGCCTGCATATTTGATTTGGTAAATGTAGCCAATAAAAATATCGATAATTTTGAATTTATAAAGAATGCGGAATGTGCTTTATGCGATTTATCGGGTATCTTAGGGGTTTCTCTTAGGCACGAAGTTTTAAAAGTCGATGAGTCCGTTGAGAAATTGATAGCCCAAAGGGAAAATGCGCGCAAAGTCGGAAATTATAAATTATCAGACGAAATCAGAAAGAAACTAGAAGAAAAGGGAATTATTTTAGAAGACACCAAAGACGGTAAGACAACATGGCGTAGGAAATTATAAAATCAACCAGTCAACCAGGGACGGTTCTCAAGCTGAAGCAGAACTGTCCCCCTAAAAAGGGACACTTCTCGATTGAGTTGAGAACCGTCCCTAGAAAACTATGAAAGGCAAATTTATTACTTTTGAAGGTTCGGAAGGCTGCGGTAAAAGCACGCAGTCAAGGTTACTTTATCAATTCCTCAAGCGCAAAGGTTATAATGTTGTTTATCTACGCGAGCCAGGAGGGGTAAAGATAAGCGAGAAAATCAGAAAAATTTTGTTAGACCCGGATAACCATATCGCTCCTCTCTGTGAAACCCTTCTTTATATGGCAGCCAGGGCGCAAGTGGTTCATGATGTAATCAAACCTGCTTTGCTTAAGGGTAAGATAGTTATCTGCGACAGGTTTTTAGATTCAACGCTTGCTTATCAGGGTTTCGGGTTAGGTGTGGATATTAATTTTATCAGGCGGTTAGGTAGTTTTGCCACTGAGAGAATCAAGCCGGATTTAACTATATTTTTAGATTTGCCGATTAAAAAGGGCTTAAGGCATCGCGTCTTATTTAAAGACCGCATTGAAAAAAGGTCTTACCAATACCATCTTCGCGTTCGCAAAGGATATTTTAAGTTGGCGCGCTTGGAGCCAAAAAGAATAAAGATTGTAAGAGTAGACACAGATATGCACCAGACACAGGCTAAAATCAGGGAACTTGCAGAAGAATATGTCCTTTAGCACTATAAAAGGCCAGATAGGGCCGATAAATATACTTAAGAAATACATTGAGCAGTCCTGCCTTGCAGGAGGCTATCTTTTTACCGGCCCACAGGGGATAGGCAAGAAATTAGTTGCCAAGACATTAGCCAAAACAGTAAATTGTTTAGAAGCAGGTTTAGATTCCTGCGACGCCTGCATATCTTGCAAAAAAATAGACAACAATCAGCACCCTGATGTGCATATCATTGAAGCGGAAGAAGCGTGCGAAATAAAAATAGAATATATCCGCCAATTACAGAAGGAGATTAATTTAAAGCCGTATGAAGCAAAGGTAAAGGTGTTTATTATTGATGATGCCCATAACCTGACTGCAGAGGCTTCAAATGCCCTTTTGAAAATATTGGAAGAGCCGCCAAAGAACAGCCTGATTATTCTTATCAGTGATAAGCAGGCATTGCTTTTTAAGACCATAATTTCACGCTGTAAGATTTTAAAGTTTGCTGCACTTAAGAGAGCGGAGTTAGAGATAATCCTGAAAGAAGATTATAGCGTTGAAAAAAACCTCGCGCATTTTTTGGCTTATTTCTCTGAAGGCTCATTCGGCACTGCCTTAAAATTTAAAGACCGCGATATAATGAGAGAAAAAAATAAGATTATTGACAGCTTTGTTCTTTCGAGAAAGGGCGGCTTTGAAAATCTCTCTATACAAAATAGAGAAGAAGTGTCCGGATACTTCAACATACTGGCAACGTGGTTCCGCGATATTTATTTAATCAAAGTCGGCTTGCCGCATTCAGAAATCATCAATTTTGACCGCAGGGATGAATTATTAAAGTCAATGAGCGAGTTTTCTTTTTCGGACCTGAATGAAATATTAAGCTCTATCTCAGAATCAATTTTGTCCTTAGGGCAAAATATGAATGTTAAATTGGTATTGCATAATTTTTCATCTATTATTCAGCATTAGTCATAGGGACGGTTCTCAACTCAATCGAGAAGTGTCCCTTTTTAGGGGGACAGTTCTGCTTCAGCTTGAGAACCGTCCCTGGAAAATGAGGTAATAACTTATGGAAGGATTAATTTTAGTTAGAATACGGGATTCGGGGCAGGTTTATTCTTATAATGCCAACAATTTAGATATCAAAGAAGGAGACTACGTAATTGTCGAACATGACCGCGGCCTGGATTACGGCAAGATTATTTCTCCCGATGAAGCCTGCGGGTTAGTTGCTAACTCAAAAGAGCAGGTAAGAAAGATAGTCAGGGTTGCAAGGGAGGCAGATTTAAAACAAATAGAAGATAACAGGCTGAAGGCAAAAGAGGCCTTTGTTACCTGCGCCAAGAAAATAGAGGAACACAAGCTGGACATGAAGCTGGTTCAGGCTGAGTATTCTTTTGACCGCACCAAAATCGTATTCTATTTTACAGCCGGAGGCAGGGTTGATTTCAGGAATTTAGTAAAAGACCTGGCAAAGATTTTTAAGGCAAGGATAGAACTAAGGCAGATCGGCGTGCGGGACGAAGCAAAGCTTTTTGGAGGTTTCGGCCCCTGCGGCAGGGAACTTTGCTGCGCCAGGTTCCTGAAAGATTTTGAGCCGGTGACTATAAAGATGGCCAAGGAAGAGGGATTGCCTCTAAACCCCCCTAAAATTTCAGGATTATGCGGCAGGCTTATGTGCTGTCTTTCCTTTGAGTACGAGACTTACAAGCTTTTATCCAAAGGCCTTCCGCGGGAAGGGGAACGCGTACACGTTGCGCAGGGAAAAGGCAAGGTTATCAGCGTAAACGTGTTTAAGCGCGCTGCCATAGTTGAGCTCGAAGACGGAAGCCAAATAGAGGTAAGTTATAAAGAAAAAGAACATGGCAAATAAATTTTATATTACAACTCCTATTTACTATGTTAATGCCTCTCCGCATATAGGCCATTCTTATACCACTATTGCCGCTGATACATTAGCGCGCTATCATCGCCAGAAATTAGGCAAAGACAGCGTCTGGTTTTTAACCGGCACAGATGAGCACGGGCAAAAAATTCAGAAGGCGGCAGCAGAGCAAGTCTTAAGCCCCCAGGAGTTTGCAGATAAGGTAGTGGTGCAATTCAGGGAGCTTTGGCAAAAATTAAACATATCATACAACGATTTTATCCGCACTACGGAGGAAAGGCACATAAAAGTTGTGCAGAAGGCCTTAGAAATACTTCATAAAAACGGGGACATCTACCTTGATAAATACGAAGGATGGTATTGCACTCCCTGCGAAACATTCTGGACCCAGACACAGATTAAAAACCCGCTCTGCCCTGATTGCCAAAGACCTGTAGAAAAAATCAGCGAGACAAATTATTTCTTAAAATTATCGAAGTACCAGGATTGGTTGATTGATCATATTAATAAAAATAAAGATTTTATCAAGCCCGATACCAGAAAAGCAGAAATTTTAAGTTTCTTAAGAGACAATCAATTGAACGATCTCTGCATTTCGCGGCCTACTGAACGCCTTAGTTGGGGGATACCCCTTACCTTTAGCCCAAATCACGTTACCTATGTCTGGTTTGATGCACTGATAAACTATCTTAGCGCCGTCGGACACTTTGATGAGAAAGATAATTATGTTTCAGAATGGTGGGGCAAGGATGTGAATATTGTCCATTTAATCGGCAAAGACATATTAAGGCAGCATGCTGTTTATTGGCCGATTATTTTGCATGCATTAAATATCAGGCTTCCTGATACCGTGTTTGCCCACGGCTGGTGGCTTATCCAGGATACAAAGATGTCAAAGTCTCGCGGGAATGTAGTTTCGCCTATAGAGATGGCCGACAAATATGGGACAGACACTTACCGTTATTTCTTATTGCGCGATGTACCTTTCGGTTTAGACGGAAATTTCTCAGAAGAGGCGATTATCAAAAGGTTCAATGGCGACTTGGCAAATGATTTGGGGAATCTTTTGTATAGGACCCTTACCATGATTGAGAAGTATTACGACGGCAATATTCCGGAATTAAATATGGAAAAGGCTGATAATCTTGATATCAGCAGTGATTTAGAGGTGGAGGCTAATTTTAATTTTAGTTCAGCATTAGAAAAAATCTGGCAGCGCATCAATTTAGCCAACAAGCATATCGAGAATACCAAGCCGTGGAATTTAGTCAAAGAGAAGAAACAAGATGAACTCAAGGCATTCATCCGTTTCCTGGTTGAAGCCATCAGGGAAGTTAGCCTGAATATCGAGCCATTTATGCCTAAAACTAGCCAATCCATAAGAGAGCAGATAGGCCAGGATAAAATAAAAAAAGGCGCACCCTTATTTCCCCGTATAGAGCTAACACCTGATACATAACACCCAACACCAATGTTTATAGATACACACTGCCACTTGGATTTCCCGCAATTTAATCAGGATAGGGGCCAAGTGATTGAACGGGCCAGGGCCGAAGGCATCGAATATGTCATCAACATCGGCTCAAGCGTCAAGGGCTCTATTGATTCCTTAGGATTATCCAAAGAATACGATTTTATTTATGCCAGCGTCGGCATCCATCCCCATGAGGCAGATAATTTTGACGAGAAAAGCGAAAATTCCATAAGGCAGCTCGCAAAGAAAGAAAAGGTGGTTGCCATAGGAGAGATAGGTCTGGATTATTTTAAAAATTATTCTAAGTTAGAAAACCAGAAGCCGTTATTTATCTCAATGCTTAAGTTAGCCAAAGAACTGGATAAGCCGGTAGTTATACATTCCCGCCAGGCGCAAAACGACACTTTAAAGATTATAAAAGAATCCATGCCCCTTAAAGGAGTGGTGCATTGTTTTTCAGGAGATGTTGACTTTCTAAAGGCATTCCTCGATTTGGGCTTTTTTGTCTCCTTTACCTGCAATATCACTTATAAGAATGCCAATAATCTAAGGGCCATTGTCAAAGAAACGCCGTTAGAAAAACTTTTATTAGAGACCGATGCGCCATACCTTGCGCCAGAGGGGTTGCGGGGAGCAAGAAATGAGCCGGCATTCGTAAAATTACTTGCCGAAGAAGTTGCGAAGATTAAAGAAGTCAGTATGGAAGAAGTTGCAAGGGCTACAACAGCAAATGCCAAGTTATTTTTTAACCTCAAATGAAAAGCAAGATCTCAATTATAAGATGTTTGGACTATGAGCCTTCCTTAGTGCAGGAGGCCGTAAGAAAATCAATAGATTTAATCGGCGGTATATCCAGTTATATCAAGCCAAAAGCTAAAGTTTTAGTTAAGCCGAATCTTTTGATGGCAATTCAGCCTGAATTCGGCGTTACCACTCATCCTGAAGTTGTGCGCGCAGTGGTTAAATTACTCAAAGAAATTGATTGCAGGATAGTTATCGGTGACGGCCCCAATGTCTGGGGTAAACAAATACAGAATATAGACAGGGTATATGATTTAACGGGAATGAAGAGGATTTCCCGGGAGGAAGGCGTTACTCTGGTGGAGCTTGATAAAAGGCGCTGGAGGGGTAAATTTCCTTTGTCTGCGTTGCTGGATGAGTGCGAATGCCTGGTGAATGTCCCTAAGTTTAAAACCCATGACCTTACTACATTGACGGGAGCGATAAAGAACCTTTTCGGACTGGTTTCCGGGACGTATAAAACAGAACTGCATAAAAATTATTTTGAGCAGAAGGATTTTTCAAGAATATTGGTAGATATTTATCAGGAGGTAAAACCTGATTTGACTATTGTGGACGGTATCCTGGCGATGGAAGGGGATGGCCCGGCAACCAGCGGAAAATTACGCAAGCAAAATTTAGTGCTGGCGGGTAGTGACTGCGTTGCCTTAGATGCTGTTTTGGCATTAATTATGGGCATAAAGCCATTTGACGTTATGACTACCAGGGAAGCAGCCTCTAGAGGATTAGGCAAGGCAGATATTGATTCTATTTCTATCTTCGGAGAAAAGCTGGATGAGCTAGGGGCAGAGCCGTTCCTTCTGCCTGCGACATCGATAAAGAGAAACATACCCAAGCCGATTGTTCAAATAGCCAAACAAATGATTAAGTATTATCCCTGTGTTGAACGGGATAATTGCATTGCCTGCGCTGCCTGTGTACAGGCCTGCCCTGCGAAAGCTGTGAGCATTAAAAAGAAGAAAATAGCCTTTGATTATTCTAAATGCATCTCCTGTTTCTGTTGCCAGGAAGCCTGCCCCGCATCGGCGATTAAAGTAAAAAAGAGCCTCTTTGCAAAGATGATCGGCTTATGAGCCAAAGCAGCGACTTAACCGAATTAAGGATTAAATTGGACGAGGCAATTACTTACGGCTCCAAAGAAGCAGCGGTAAAAATTGCCAATGAGGGTTTAAAGGAAGCTAAGGCGAGGAATTTGCCTGGTGAACTAGAATATTTTCAAGGCCAGATTGAAATGCTTAAAGAAAATTATGCCAGCGCTATTGAGCATTTTGATGCCGCAATAAAATATAATCCTAAAGACGGCGGCTCATATAATGACAGGGCGCTGTGTATGGTAGAGTTAGGCATAATTGATGAGGCGTTTGATTATTTTGATAAAGGTATCCTGGCAGAACCGGATTACGCTAATATTTACCATAATAAAGGCTGGCTGTTGAATAATATCGGCAGGCACAAGGATGCAATAGCCTGTTTTAAGAAAGCCCTTCAGCTTGAGCCAGGCAGGCCTGTTACCTATGATAATCTCGCAGATGCCTTATTTAACCTTGGCGATTATCAAGGCGCCTTAGAATCCTATAAGAAAGTGTTGGAGTTGTTAAACCTGGGCTGCTGTGGTGAGATTAGAAAAGAAATAGCCATAAAGATTAAAGAAATAGAAAAAAAGTTAGCTACTCATCACCGGGAGTAATTATGGCTCTTCAAACCATAGAATGGAAGAATAACCAGATTAAAATCATTGACCAGACAAAGCTCCCTTTGAAATTGGAGTATTTATACATCAGGGATTTAAAGGGGCTCTGGCAGGCAATAAGGGAGCTTAAAGTGCGCGGCGCGCCGGCCCTGGGCGCAGCAGCAGGATTGGGAGTGCATCTGGGAATTAAAGACTCAAAGGCTAAAAGCCATGCTGAGCTTGATAGAGAAATCGAGCGGATTGTTAAATATCTGGCAACATCCCGGCCTACGGCAATCAATCTCTTCTGGGGGCTAGAGAGGATGTCAGGCGTTGTCTTAAAGAATAAGGATAAGTCACCCGACTTTATTAAGAATGAGCTTTTTAAAGAAGCCCGGAAGATAATCGCAGAAGACAAGATTGCCTGCCGTAAAATTGGTTTGCACGGCGCAAAATTATTTAAAGATAGAGATGCAGTATTAACGATTTGCAATGCAGGGATTTTAGCCACAATTGATTACGGGACGGCGCTGGGCGTGATTTATCGTGCATGCGAAGAGGGCAAGAGGATTAAGGTCTTTGCCTGTGAGACCAGGCCTTTATTACAGGGTGCCCGTTTGACCGCCTGGGAATTAAAGAGAAAAGGAATTGACGTAACTTTAATTTGCGATAATATGGCAGCTGCATTAATGAAACAGGGTAAGGTGAAAAAAGTAATTGCCGGAGCTGACAGAATTGCCGCTAACGGGGATACGGCAAATAAAATAGGAACATATACTCTTGCGGTTTTAAGCCATATTCACAGGATACCTTTTTATATAGCTGCTCCTCTTTCGACCTTTGATTTAAGTATTAAAAGCGGTAAAGAAATACCTATTGAAGAACGTCCTGCTTACGAGGTAACGGGTTTATTCTTTAAACAGCCTGTGGCGCCAAAAGGTGTAAAGGTTTTTAATCCTGCCTTTGACGTTACGCCGCAGCAGTTAATCACCGCAATTATTACGGATGTAGGGATTATCAAGCCTGCGTATAAAATAAACATCAAGAAAGCTTTTAAAAATGCTCATCAGTAAAATCGGAGAGTTTGGCTTAATTGAAAGGTTTAGGAAATCTATCAAAACTGATTCTTCAGTTGTGGTAGGCAGCGGCGATGATTGCGCAGTGATAAAATTCAGCAAAGATAAATACCAGCTCTTTACCTGTGATATGCTCGTAGAAGGCGTTGACTTCACACCCAGGGATAAACCTGAATTAATCGGCAGGAAGGCTTTAGCAGTATCTATAAGCGACATTGCTGCCTGCGCAGGAGAGCCGACACATTGTTTGATATCATTAGGCTTGCCAAAAAGCTTACCATTAAGATTATTGGACAGGATTACCCGGGGGATATTCAGCGAGGCTAGAAAATACCGGATAAATATTTTAGGAGGAGATTTAAGCCGGGCGGACAAGTTAGTAATTGATGTCAGTATGCTGGGAATGGTAAAAAAGAAGGGCCTTGTTTTAAGAAACGGTGCAAAAACAGGAGATTTCATATTTGTAACCGGTTCGCTTGGCGGCTCCATACGCGGCAAGCACTTGTCTTTTACGCCACGCCTCAAAGAAGCAAAGTTTTTGGTAAATAATTTCAAGGTAAATTCAATGATTGATATTTCTGACGGCTTGGCAGGTGATTTAGGGCATATATTAAAAGCAAGTAATGCGGCAGCGGTAATCTACGAAGACTTAATTCCCTTAAGCAAAGATGCTAAAAATTTATCCGAGGCTCTTTTTATGGGAGAGGATTTTGAACTGCTTTTTACCTTATCGCGTTCCGACGCGAGAAAGCTCTTGAACAAAAAAGACTCAAGATTCAGGTGCATCGGACAAATTACGGCTAAGAAATACGGCATTAGGTTAATTGACAAAAACGGAAGAGAGAGGAATTTAAAACCAAGAGGCTTCACCCATTTTTAGGGACGGTTCTCAACTTGAAGCAAAAGTGTCCCTACGTAGGGACACTTCACGATTGAGTTGAGAACCGTCCCTAAGGACTATGGA
>Ga0265297_10004470_pt1 | contig 22837 bp, 18 predicted proteins | sample Munlanlwell13791_FD_192502 | JGI IMG/M metagenome (GOLD analysis project Ga0265297, IMG submission 192502) | Leachate microbial communities from a municipal landfill in Southern Ontario, Canada - Leachate well 137-91 | ecosystem: Engineered > Solid waste > Landfill > Unclassified | place... | reverse complement strand
TAGTGATAAATATATTGCATTTATGAAAGCGGGTCTTGAAAGCCTGAAAAAAAGAGCGGCAGATGATCCTTTCATTTATGGCGTGCCGTTCCTCTGGTGTTCAAACAATCTGGTCTCAGCTGCCATAACACAGGCACATCTTTACAGGAAAGTGACTAATGATAGTACTTATCTTGAAATGGAGATGGCATTGAGAGACTGGTTATTCGGTTGCAATCCATGGGGTACCTCAATGATTGTCGGTTACCCGGAAGGAGGAGATTATCCGGACTCGCCACACTCTTCATATACACAGGTAAATGGAGATCTTACAGTCGGAGGACTTGTGGATGGACCTATTTATTATGACCTTTTCCATGAGAGAGCAGGAGGGGCTTTGCGAAAGCCTGACAGTTATGTGCTTTTTAACAATGGCAAGGCTGTTTACCATGATGATATAGGGGATTATTCATCAAATGAGCCTACCATGGATGGTACTGCCGGCCTGACATATTATTTCTCTGCTATGGAGTCAGAGGGAAATGATTATAAAAAGCAGAATGATAAGGATATAAAAGTTGAAAAAGATCCGTATGGTGCAATTGTAAGGATTAATCCCGACAAAAAGACTATCTATTTGATTTTCTCTGCTGATTCAATGTTTCAGGGCGGAGAGACAATACTAAAGGCCCTTGAAACCAATAAAATAAAAGGATCATTCTTTTTTACGGGTAACTTCCTGAGAATGGATAGCATGAAAGAGCTAATTGCAAAAATTGTGAAACAAGGCCATTTTGTCGGAGGTCATTCAGACAGGCATATATTGTATGCACAATGGGGAAGCAAGAGAGAGAGACTTGTGACACCTGACAGTCTTATTACGGATCTTGACCGAAACTATCGGGAGCTGTCGAAATTCGGCATCAAACCATCAGATGCTTTGTGGTTCCTTCCTCCATACGAACACTATAATGCTGAATCTGTAGAGGTAGCCGCAAGGGCAGGACTCAGGACTATTAACTATACTCCTGGAACTGCTACTCCGGCAGACTACACTACGCCGGACATGAAAAGTTACAAAAGCAGCAAGGAGCTAATTGATAAACTTTTTACCTTTGAAAAGGAGAAAGGGCTGAACGGGGCGATAATATTGATTCACCCGGGAGTCCAGGAATCCAGAAGCGACAAGTTGTATGACCAGCTCGGATTAATTATAAAGAAGCTTAAGAGATTGGGTTACACATTTGAGAGACTTAAATAAATTTAATATATGTATAAGATTATCAAGAAAGCGGATCTTACTCCAATAACAACTCTGATGGAGGTAGATGCACCCAGAATGGCTCATTCAGCCCAACCAGGGCAGTTCCTGATTGTGAGGGCGCATGATAAGGGAGAGAGGATTCCTCTTACAATATGCGACTTTGACAGAGAGAAAGGTAGTGTAACAATCGTAACTCAGGTAGTGGGTGCATCGAGCAGACAGATCTGCCATCTCAATGAAGGTGATTCCTTTACTGATTTTGCCGGTCCACTTGGCCAACCATCAGAATTTATTCATAAAAACAGCAAGGAGCTTTCAGAGATGAAATTTCTCTTTATAGCAGGAGGGCTCGGTACAGCTCCGGTCTATCCTCAGGTGAAATTTCTTCACTCGATGGGGGCAAAGGTTGATGTGATAATAGGGGCAAAAAACAAGGATCTCTTGATTTTTGAGAACGAGATGAGGTCTATATGTGATAATCTTTACATTTGTACGGATGATGGGAGCTACGGCAAGAAGGGGCTTGTTACCGAGATGCTGAAAGAGCTTATGGATTCCGGAAAAACTTATGATCAGGCAGTTGCTATCGGCCCGATGATAATGATGAAATTTGTCACCCTTACCGCAAAACCTTATAACCTTCCATTGATAGTCAGCCTGAACACTTTGATGGTGGACGGAACCGGTATGTGCGGTGCATGCAGGGTTTCTGTCGGAGGAAAGACTAAATTTGCCTGTGTTGACGGACCTGAGTTTGATGCTTATCAGGTAGATTTCGATGAAGCGATGAGAAGACAGATGATGTACAAGAATATTGAGGTTGAAGCTGACCATAAATGTAAAATCGGATTACACTGATATGAGAAATAAAATACCAAGAGTTCCTGTCAGAGAGCAGGATCCGGCTGTGAGAGCAAAAAATTTTGAAGAGGTTTGTTACGGTTACAATGCTGAAGAGGCTCAGATGGAGGCTTCGCGTTGTCTGGGGTGTAAAAAGCCTTCATGTATAGCGCAATGTCCGGTGTCAATTCAGATACCTCAGTTTATATATGCGGTTGAGCAAGGTAATTTTACGGAGGCCGCTGCTATCATTGCAAAAGATAGTTCACTTCCTGCAGTTTGCGGCCGCGTCTGCCCGCAGGAGTCACAATGCGAGGGCTCATGTATCCTGGGAGTTAAGGGAGAACCTGTGGCAATAGGAAAACTTGAGAGGTTTGTTGCTGACTGGGCCCGGGAAAACGGTGTGCGCTTCTCTGACAAGAAAGAGGCTAATGGCCATAAAGTCGCAATTATAGGAAGTGGCCCGGCAGGCTTGGCTTGTGCTGCAGACCTTGCAAAAAACGGCTATGATGTCACTATCTTTGAGGCGCTTCACGAACCGGGAGGTGTTCTTCAATATGGTATCCCAGAATTCAGACTTCCTAAAGAACTTGTTGTCAGAACAGAGGTTGAGAATGTCCGCTCACTCGGTGTTAAAATTGAGACAAATGTTGTTGTGGGGCGTACGGTTACTGTCGACTCACTAATTGAGGATGAGGGTTTTTCAGCCGTATTTATTGGTTCCGGGGCTGGTCTTCCTAAGTTTATGGGTATTCCGGGAGAAAATCTCAATGGGGTTGTCTCTGCCAATGAATTCCTGACAAGGAACAACCTTATGAGGGCTTATGATCCGGATTATGATACTCCTATTTATGTGGGAAAAAGAGTTGCCGTAGTTGGTGGCGGAAATGTTGCAATGGATGCGGCGAGAACAGCTCTCAGACTGGGAGCGGAGGTTACAATCGTATACAGAAGGACTGAAAAGGAGCTTCCGGCAAGGGTTGAAGAGGTTCATCATGCCAAGCAGGAGGGAATCGATTTCAAAATGCTTACAAACCCTGTAGAGGTTTTAGGAAATGAGAAGGGTTGGGTTACCGGTCTAAAATGTATCAAAATGGAGCTGGGTGAGCCGGATGAGAGCGGCCGACGTTCTCCAGTGCCTGTTCCGGATTCTGAGTTTGATATAGAAACAGATGTTGTTGTTATGTCTTTGGGAACCTCTCCAAATCCGCTGATTGCATCAACAACGCCAGGTCTGGAGACAAACAGATGGAAATGTGTTGTTGCAGATGATAATGGAGTCACCTCAAAGGCCGGCGTATTTGCCGGGGGTGATGTAGTTACAGGTGCGGCAACTGTCATTCTGGCCATGGGGGCAGGAAGAAAGGCTGCTGAGGCTATTGATAGTTATATAAAGTCCAAGTAGTACTTTTTGTATATCTTTGCACGATATTTAAACTAGCTTTTAATGGCACAAAAACCGTCAATCCCGAAAGGAACTAGAGATTTTTCACCTGTGGAGATGTCCCGCAGGGATTATATATTCAACAATATAAAGAGTGTTTTCAAACTCTATGGCTACTCTCCGATAGAGACGCCTGCCATGGAGAACCTCTCTACACTTTTAGGGAAGTATGGCGAGGAGGGAGATAAGTTGCTCTTCAAAATACTCAACTCCGGTGAGGCATTTGCCGGAGTCGATTCAAAGATGCTGGAAAGCAGTAATTCGCTGTCTCTCAAAGTTTGCGAAAAGGGACTAAGATATGATCTTACAGTCCCGTTTGCCAGATTTGTAGTTCAGCATCAGAATGAACTGGCATTTCCTTTCAAACGCTATCAGATACAACCGGTATGGAGGGCAGACCGACCACAGAAGGGGCGTTACAGGGAGTTTTATCAGTGTGATGTAGATGTTATCGGAAGCAAGTCTCTGCTCAACGAGCTGGAACTTGTCCAGATAGTAGATGATGTTTTTGAAAAACTCGGTATTGATGTTACCATTAAGATTAACAACCGCAAGATCCTGACCGGTATCTCTGAGATTGTCGGATATCCTGAAAAGCTTACTGATATTACTGTTGCGATAGATAAGATAGACAAGATAGGGCTTGATGAGGTGAAGAACGAACTTAGAGAGAGAGGAATTGATGAAAAGGCTATTGAGACCATTGAGCCGGTTTTACTCTTAAAGGGGACCACTGAGCAGAAACTGGATGTGATGAGAAATTTGTTGAAGGGGTCAGAAACAGGGCTCAAGGGTGTTGATGAGATAGCCAAGGTTTTTGAACTTGTAAGTTTAACCGGAGTGAAGCAGACAGTTGAACTTGATCTCTCTCTGGCAAGAGGGCTCAATTACTATACAGGTGCAATATTTGAGGTAAAGGCAAACAATGTTGAGATGGGAAGTATATGCGGGGGAGGCAGATACGATGATCTTACAGGAATTTTCGGTCTTCCCGGTGTCTCGGGTGTCGGGATCTCCTTCGGTGCCGACAGAATCTATGACGTGTTGTTGACACTGGATAAATTTCCGAAAGAGGTGATTGAAGGGACAAAAGTTCTGATTGCAAATTTTGGAGAAGAGGAGGTAGAGCTTTTGTTGCCTTTATTGAAACAGTTACGGTCTAACGGGGTTGTGGCTGAGGTCTATGCCGAATCTCAAAAGCTGAAAAAGCAGTTTGACTATGCTGAGAAACGAGGTATAAGATATATGCTGATTGCAGGCAGGGATGAAATTGCGAAGAACCAGTACAACCTCAAGGATCTTATTACTGGAGAACAAATTTCTTTTGGATCGGAGGAGCTTGTTGACAGGCTTTTATCAAATAAATAAAGGAATAACAGGAAAATAGATTTGCACTTTGTGTATTTTGTATTACCTTTGCAATCCAATACCGCGGAGTGGAGCAGTTGGTAGCTCGTCGGGCTCATAACCCGAAGGTCGGAGGTTCGAGTCCTTCCTCCGCTACTAAAAAACGTCGACATTAGTCGGCGTTTTTTCATTTTGACAGTTTGGATTATAACTTTATAAATCTTTTATTTTTAGTTTTATAATTGCATTATCGGAGTTGCTTGTCTGTTGTGGTATTGCTTTCTTATTAATTGATTTTATTCCTTTGATAGAACAAATTTCATATAAAGTATTAATGTCTGATATAAAAACAAGTTCATTATCAGAGTTTAACTCTTTTGCATATTCAAGTCCCATATAGATTGAATCGGAAGGTAAAGATGATTTTCTATATTTTTTGCTTTTTTTGTCATAAAGTATGTGAAAGAAGTGTTTATAATCAAAGCTGGAAATAAACAGGTATATATATCTATCATTCTCAAGATACTTTTCAATGGAGTAATAAGATATATTATTTATTTGCTGCATAAAATCATTAGGATTTTTTTCCAAAATATTATCAGGAAGCTTATGGTCTTTAAAATCTACGATAGCAGACAATATGCAACTATCTTTAGTAACTAAATATATATTACTATTGAACCAACTTTTGAAATACACTTTATCATTGGATAACTGAAAGTTATTCTCATTAATAGGGACTTTTACAGCATTATTATTGACAGGTAATAAGGTGTCTATCAATTTCCCGGACTCGTCAGTCTTGTATATCTGGGCATTACCTATTTGAGAGTCAGCTACTACTCCTTTTGAAAAAAGATATTTCCCATCATCCATTTTCGCAAAAGCAAAAGAATGCCCATCAATTTTGATGGAAGAAATGAAAGTCCCATCAAAAGCATATTTTACAATTTTTTGCTCCTGGAAAGAGAGAATTTCTATATTATTACTCTTTTTGTCTACGCAGAAATCATCTGCATTAGCATATTCTTCAGGGCCTCTTCCTGTTATGCCAACAGGTCTTATAAACTTGCCTGACTTGTCAAAAATGAGTACTTTTTTTGTTGAAATGCTAAAAATGTAATAATAGTCGTTATAGATAATCAACTTCGGATTTTCTCCAATTATTGATTCCTTTGTAGTTTCAAGTGTAGTATAATCTTTTATTTCTAGAGATTTTTCAGAGAAAAATTCGTCAAACTTTTCTTCAAAAAAATTAATTACCACATAATCACTCTTGGATGAAGAAGTGCAAGATGCCAGCATGACTATGTATAGTACTAGCACGAAAGTATTTTTCATAATATTAACTGAGGGTTTCTTCAAATTTTTTTTTCTGATTTCTTGTTTCCGTTACAAGAGAAAACAATGATGGAGATAAAAATTACAATCTTTGCTTTCATATTAAGAAATAATATTACGTAGTCGTATAAAGTTATTGATAATAAATCTTTTATGCAAATAAATCCTAAACTTATTTCTGTTTATACGAGTACATCTTTTTTATTAGCAGATAACATTTCACAAAATTTCTCGTAATTCAGATAAAGTGGCTATTCTAACAATTTGTGCTAATATCAAATAAAATCATTAAGAATACTCAGTAAAATACCTAGATGTAATTTAGAAAATCCATTATTTAATGGCGTTTTATTTCATCTTAAATTTATACTCAAAATAAAAATTAAATTAATATGAAAAGAGTAGCTACTATTGTCCTTCTGTTGATTCTGTTTGCCGTTAACATTAATGCGCAGGAATTATCGTTCGGGGGAGATTTATTTAACCGATATGTATGGCGTGGACTAGACTTGGGAGGTAAAAGCCCCAGTATACAGCCATGGATGAGACTGGACATGGGAAACGAGAAACACCTTGTCTCAATTGGGGCGTGGAGTGCCTTCTCTTTATCCGGGACCTCAAATGATGAAACAGATTTATATCTATCATATTCATATAAGAGCACATTTACGGCAACCTTAACCGACTACTTCTTTCCGGGTCTGAATACCGGGTCAAAGGACAAGTACTTTGAATGGGGAAAAGAGAGTACAGGGCACATCCTTGAAGGTACAGTGGCATTTAACGGAACGGATAAAATCCCCGTTACCATTCTTTTTTCCATGAATCTTTTTGGCAACGATTCGCGTAGAAGCAACGGAGAAATTTTTATGTCTAAATACATAGAGATAGGTTACAAAACAAAGATATATAAGACGGATTTTAACGCTTTTATAGGTGCAGCCTTAGACAAGCCTGACATAAATGCAGGTGAGACCGCATTTTATCTCAATACTAAGCCAAGTGTCACTAATATCGGCTTAAAACTATCAAAAGAGATAAAATTAACAGATCACTTTTCTGTTCCTGTCCAGTGTTCACTTGTAGCTAATCCAAATCTGAACAAGATATATATGATTTTGGGATTTTCCATTTGATACTGAAATATCTTTAATTATAAAACAATATAAATATGACACTTTCAATGATTTTAAACGCCGGTGTTCTTGACACGGGTTCTACAGGATTCATGTTGCTGGCAACAAGCCTGGTAATGCTTATGACTCCGGGGCTTGCCTTTTTCTACGGAGGGCTTGCCTCTAAACGTAACATTCTTGCCATAATGATACAAAGCTTTGTGTCTTTAGGATGGACTACCGTCTTATGGATCTTTTTCGGCTACTCATTATGCTTCAGTGGTGGTGATGGCGGGATAATAGGCAATTTTGACAAAGCCTTCTTGTCTGGCATCTCCATCGATACTTTGTGGGCAGGTAACGGGAAAATTCCTGAAATCGTATTTATTGCTTACCAGATGATGTTTGCAATCATTACACCGGCACTTATTACTGGAGCTTTTGTAAATAGGGTTACTTTTAAGTCTTATTTTATTTTCTTAACTGTATGGCAGATCTTGGTCTATTATCCATTTGTCCATATGATATGGGGTGGTGGTTTGCTGGCTCAATGGGGCGTGCTTGATTTTGCCGGTGGAATAGTTGTTCACGCTACGGCAGGTTTTGCAGCATTGGCTTCTGTGCTCTATGTCGGAGCAAGAGTTGATAAAAATTCAACACCAAACAGCATCCCATTAGTTGCAATTGGGAGTGGACTGCTTTGGTTCGGATGGTATGGGTTTAATGCCGGGAGTGAAGCGCAGGTCGACAATATTACTTCGCTGGCATTTTTAAATACTGATATTTCTGCCTCTTTTGCAACAATGTCATGGTTGGTTGTTGAGTGGATAAGAGAGCGTAAACCAAAATTTGTAGGGTTACTCACAGGATCAATTGCCGGTTTGGCAACAATAACGCCGTGCGCGGGTTTTGTACCATTGTGGGCTTCTCCTATTATTGGCACTACTGCCGGAGTGGTATGTTATATAGCTGTTCAATTTAAGAATAAAATGAAATGGGATGACGCTCTTGATGTGTGGGGAGTCCACGGTATTGGTGGGGTGTTTGGCACAGTGCTTCTGGGAGTTTTTGCCTCTAAAGCAATAAATAGCTCTGGTGCTGATGGTCTCATTTATGGTGGAGGCATATTTTTCATGAAGCAACTTGCAGCAGTCGTTGCAGCCTCTGTCTATGCATTTGTATTTACCTACCTGATGTTGATTATAATAAATAAAATAACACCGGTAAAGGTCTCCGAAGCGCAAGAAATTGAAGGTTTGGATAATACACTACATGGGGAGAAAGCATATGATGAAGGTGTAATATAATATTGTCGGTTATTTGTTATTTTTGAGAGAACTATAACAAAAAAATGTTCAAGAGATCTATTATAAAAAAATTGATGTTCTTCTATTTAATAGTAGGGATATCTTCAGTCTCGATTATAGGATTTTACTCTTATTACAAAGCGAGGAATGCACTTATAGTGAGGGCTACTGAACAATTGAATTCTGTGAAATCCCTCAAAAAAGAACAAATTGAGAACTATTTTAATATTCAGATCAAATATGTAAATAATAGCAAATCAATAACTGATACAATTCGTGAAGAGATAAACAAGATTATGCTCGACACAAACCAGACCAATGGTTTGGGTAAGACAGGCGAAGTATATTTAGTTGGTCCGGATTTCATTATGAAAAGTAAATCCAGATTCCGTCACAATGCAACTGTTCCAATATATGTTGAAACAGAGGCTGTTAAGCATGCATTTAACACGGGATGCGGAACTTTGGTCTCAAATGATTACAGAAATGTACTTTGCCTTAGCTCTTTTGATAAGATATCTGTGGAAGGTTTAAATTGGGTAATAGTAGCTGAGATTGATTACAATGAGGCAATGATTCCAATAAAAGATCTTAGAAATGACCTTATATTCGTATCAATAATCATCCTTGTTTTAATTTTATCAATAGCGCAAGTAATCAGTTCAGACATAATTGGCCCAATTGTAAAATTTAAAAACGCCGCAATACAAATAGGGCGGGGCAACTTTGATACTAAGGTAAATATATGCTCCGAGAATGAGTTTGGAGTGTTAGCTCTGACGTTTAACCAAATGATTGATAGTATCCAAAAAAAGACATCCGAACTGCTAGAAGAAAAAGCTAATAGAGTATCTGCATTATATGATGGCCAGGAGCTTGAGCGTCATCGTATTTCACGAGAATTGCATGATGGGCTTGCCCAGGAGCTGATTGCAATAAAAATGACTTTAGAAAATCTCACCCATAAAGATGTTGCAGTTATCAAGGATAAAATGGGAGACCTGATTTTTCAAATAAACCATTCCATTGATGAGTTGAGAAAAATTTCTACCGACCTGGCTCCATCAGGTATTTTGGAATTTGGATTCGAGATGGCAATAAAGAATTTATGCAATCAGATACATAAAAGCAGTGGTGTTATAATCGATTTTTCCTGGTTCGGTAATTTTGATAAAATTAAACAGAGGACAAAAATATATTTATATAGAATAGTACAGGAGGCTCTTAATAATGCGGTGAAACACTCCGAAGCAGCAAGGATTCAGGTTCAACTTACTGAAACGGCAGAAAATGTTGTACTGATAATTGAAGATAATGGTAAAGGGTTCAATTATGATGCAAGTGGTCTTGGTTTGGGAAAGGGATTGTTCAATATGCGTGAAAGAAGTATCTTATTAGACGGTACATTTGACGTTGAAACTTGTCCAGAAAAAGGGACAACAATATGGCTTAAGGTAAATAAAATCGTGTAGGGATGGAAAAAATTAAAATTTTGTTGGTTGATGATCATCAGATTATCCTGGACGGTGTAAAGACAATGCTTGTTGATGAGGAGGGTATTGATTTTATAGGTTGCGCTTCAAGTGGTTCTAAAGCGTTGGAAATGATTAAATTAAAGTCGCCGGATATTGTTATTAGTGACATTTCAATGCCGGATATGACAGGCATTGAACTCACTTCAAAAATCATTGAGTTGGAATTGCCGGTTAAGGTGCTGATTTTGTCAATGTACACTACAGACGACTATATCTATAACGCGATAAAGGCCGGTGCCAGGGGGATTTTGCCTAAACAAGACACCAACAAGGAGATGCTATTGGAGGCTATCCGCACCATAAATGATGGAGAGGAGTACTATGCTCCAAATATCTCTATAAATATTATGAAATCGTATGTCTCAAAAATTAAGAGACTGAATCCGCAGGACAGATCAAAGAATTACTCACTTACCCTGCGGGAGAAAGAAATATTAAAATTGTACGTTGAGGGATTTTCTAATCAGGAGGTTGCACAGAAGCTAAATATAAGCATCCGTACGGTAGAGACGCATAAAAATAATATTATGCAGAAATTTGATTTCAAGAGTACTGTTGAGATGGTCAAATTTGCTCTTAAGAATAATATAGTTACACTTTAAAGAGTGGTTATCAGTATTATAATTTGTAAGGAGTTGTGCAAGCGCAGCATAATCACATTCAAGCAGTGGGATAAATAAATATCCGCAATTATATTTATCTTTATCAAATAAATCACAATTAGATAGTTAATAAAAATCAACGCTATGAAATATTTCTCAACCGGATTTTCAATTATAGCAAGCATTCTTTTGCTGTTTCCTATGTCCGGTTATGGACAGAAAGCAGACTATGACAAGGAATTCACCAGAATTCTTGACAGTCTCAACAAACAAACGACTATATATTTTCAGTGGCACAACTCCGAGGTCTATATTAAATATGGAAAACCAAGAATTAAGGCTATGAATGAATTGAAGTCACATCCTGAAAAAGAGAAAGAGTTGCGTCCATATATTGACAGCTTAACAGTGTTATTGGATGCAGCCGGACAAGAGTCAAAAAAAAGATATGCTTTAATAACAGAGAAGAAAAGTGAGGCCTACGACAAGTATAAGTTGGTTTCAGGAGAGGCTTTCAAGAGTGTATTTTATAGAAGGCATTCGCTAACAACAGAGGAGTTGTGGAGTATGCTTAACTCTGCTACAAAGGAGGTCAGGCACTCCCCGGCAGGAAAAGCAACAAAAGCATTCCTTACTACAAAGAAGGTACTCCCCGGCGACAAATTCAAGCCTTTTCCTTGCTTTGATGTAAACGGAAAGAAATTCAATTGGAATATCATTAGTGGTAAAAAAACAATAATAATCGGAGATGGCTTGGGGTGTATGACCCACGGCATGGATAATTCTGCGCCTGCAAGGTATTTCAAAGAGCTTAAAGAGAAATATGGCGCAGATAATTTTGTCTTAATCATATATTGGTACAATACTGACTTGCAAGAAATGAAGAAAGGGATAGCAGAGTTTGGAGTGGAGGAATTCATCAATGTGGCAGACGATCTTGAATTCAGCACACCTTTGGAGATCTTATATGATACACAAGGCACACCATCACTTCTCTACATCAACGCAGATGGCACACTGAGCAAGCAGGTTATGGGGATTGACGATTATATTGACTCATTTTTGAAAAATTAGTGATTTTTTTTGGAAAACCAATTATTGTCTTAGTAATCAAGAATGTTGTCACAGCGCCTCATTTATGAAGAACAAAAAAAGATTACTATCTTTGAGGAATTATAATAATACAATGGTTTTTCAGATCAGACAGGCAAAACCCGATGATACAGGGATAATCCTCAAATTTATATGTGCGCTCGCCGAGTATGAAAAGATGCTTGATGAAGTGACGGCTACGGAGGAGATACTTTACGATTCACTCTTTATCAAGAAACAGGCGGAAGCTTTGATTGCAGAGGAAGATGGCATACCTGTCGGCTTTGCAGTCTATTTTCACAATTTTTCAACCTTCAAAGGAAAGGCGTGTCTATACCTGGAGGATCTTTTTGTCCTTCCTGAGCACCGGGGCAAAGGATATGGAAAGAACCTTCTGATGAAATTGACAGAGATTGCCAAAGAGAGAGGTTGCGAAAGGTTTGACTGGTCTGTTTTGAAATGGAATGAACCTTCTATTAAGTTTTATAAGAGTCTGGGTGCCGAACCTTTAGATGAATGGGTGACATTCAGGCTTACTAAATATTAACAAATGAAAACAATTGCATTAGTTGCACACGACAACAGAAAGAAAGATTTGATTGAGTGGGTTGAATTTAACAGAGAGACCCTGAAGACGCACAAGTTGGTTTGTACAGGTACAACAGGAAGGATGGTAGAGGAGGCTCTTAGTAAAGGATTGAAAAAAGAGGATCCGAAACTGGATATAAAGCTGCTTAAATCAGGGCCGCTTGGCGGAGACCAACAACTTGGAGCACTGATTGCAGAGGGAGAAATTGATATGCTTTTTTTCCTTTGGGATCCTATGCAGCCACAACCACATGATGTTGATGTAAAGGCTTTGTTGAGGATTTCTAGTCTATATAATGTCCCAACGGCAACAAATCGTTCAACAGCAGACTTCCTTATTTCATCACCGCTGTTTGACACCGATTACAAGCCAAAACTGATCAGCTATGCTGATTATACCTCAAGAAAGCTCAATTTGTAATATTGAGCTTTTTTATTTTAAAAGCAATTTTAATGTGAATACCGGATTGCCGGCATTCTTTCCCTCGACGAATAAGGTATTACCGGTTATTGCACGATAGATATCTACAGTATCTTCCAATCTGCTTTCCATATTGAAGTTGAGAAACATATCGGTAACATTCATTTCTGAGGCAAAATCCGGATTAATTGCATCCATGGCCCATTCAACATATTTGGCATTATTGGTGTGTCTGTTTATGTCTATATCGCTGAAAGATACTTTTTTAGTGTATATGAACTCCATGTCGCCAGGAGGCATTATTTTTTCTGCATGTTCCGGAAGTGAGTCCTGAAGATTTATGGAGTCGGAATAACCCAAAGAGTCAATCCGGTGCATCTTTCTCGTTTCAATATTTATCACCACCCAGGAGGAAGTGGCCTTTATGATTACCTCCCCTGATGTGTCGTTAGCTTCAAAATCCCTGTACCAGAACAGTCTGTCTCCACCCTTATGCCAGGTTTTCAAAGTCAGGTTCTCGCGCCATTTGGGTATTCGGTAAAACTTTACATGAAACCTTGACAAGACCCATGCGACTTTGTCTCCGATAAGATTGTCATATCCAAAACCAAGATTGTCAGCATGGCGGCCGGCCAACTCCTGAGCATAATTCATGAATGCAAAAAGTTTGAGATTCGCGTTGATGTCTGTCTCGTAACTTTTTACGTAATAATCTTCACTATAAGTATTCATTGCAGAGATATGTTGAAAATTGTTGAAAGTATGGCAAAAATAGAGATAAATTGGCTAAAGAATAAATTTAGATTAACTTTGTATCCCTGTATTACAATCCGTATTTAAATTTTATGAGCACCAAGTATGTATTTGTTATGGGAGGGGTTACCTCTTCCTTAGGAAAAGGTATTATAGCATCTTCATTAGCTAAACTATTGCAATCAAGAGGATTAGCTGTTACTATCCAGAAGTTTGACCCCTATATCAACGTGGACCCGGGAACTTTAAATCCTTATGAGCATGGTGAGTGTTATGTAACCGAAGATGGTGCTGAGACAGATTTGGATCTCGGTCATTATGAGAGGTTTCTTAATACATTCACATCAAAGGCCAATAATGTAACTACCGGAAAAATTTACCGCACAGTAATCGACAAAGAGAGGCAGGGAGCCTACCTTGGCAAGACTGTTCAAATCATCCCTCACATAACTGATGAGATTAAACGAAGAATGCTCCTGCTTGGGAAATCAGGCAATTTTGACGTTATTATCACAGAGTTGGGCGGAACCGTGGGTGATATCGAGTCACTCCCTTTCATAGAGGCTGTCCGTCAGCTTCAATGGGAACTTCCTGATGAGGACTGCCTTGTGGTTCATCTTACCCTTGTGCCATATCTTAGTGCTGCCAAGGAGTTGAAAACAAAACCTACTCAGCACTCTGTAAGGATGCTGCAACAGAACGGAGTACACCCTGATATAATTATATGCAGGACAGAGCATCCTTTACCTGCAGAGATAAGAAGAAAAGTTGCACTATTCTGCAATGTCAGGCCAAATGCGGTTATAGAGTCAATTGATGCATCCAGCATATATGAAGTTCCGTTGAATATGTACAAGGAGAAACTTGATGAGTTGGTACTCAGAAAGTTCAAACTGGACACATATCTTTCAAGAAGTCTCGAACTGGTTAAGTGGAAAGAGTTTCTTGAAAAGCTTCACAACCCGAAAAACAATGTGGATATTGCCCTGGTCGGTAAATATGTTGAGCTTCAGGATGCCTATAAGTCTATATTGGAGTCATTTATTCACGCCGGTGCCGAGAATGAGTGTAAAGTCAAAGTTCACTATGTTCACAGTGAATATGTGAATGAGGCCAATGTAGCTGAAAAACTCAGCGGAATGCACGGTATCCTTGTCGCTCCCGGCTTTGGTGAAAGAGGTATCGAAGGGAAGATTGTAGCTGTGAAATATGCAAGAGAGAATGGCGTGCCGTTTTTCGGAATCTGTCTTGGCATGCAAATGGCAGTTATAGAATATGCAAGAAATATTCTGGGACTTGAAGATGCTATGACTACTGAGATAAAACAACATGCCAAGGATCCCGTAATTGATCTTATGGAGGATCAGAAAAGCCTCACTATAAAGGGAGGAACAATGCGTCTCGGTGCTTACAAATGCACCCTTGAGGAGGGTACGCTTGCGGCTTCGATATATGGGTGCAGGGAGATATACGAAAGACACAGGCATAGATACGAAGTAAACAATAATTACATAGAGGCACTCGAAAAAGGCGGTATGCATGCCAGTGGCAAGAACCCTGACACAGGTCTGGTTGAGATTGTGGAACTTCCCGGACATCCTTTTTTTATCGGAGTTCAATTTCATCCTGAGTTAAAGAGCACACCGGAAAGGCCGCAGCCTATATTTGTTTCTTTTGTCAAGGCAGCCTTGAAGTACAAAACAGATAAAAAGTGACTGTAAGAAAAATCGATACTCTATTTTTTATTAAAGTCCTGACAATTGTTCTTATCATCAATGCCGGTTGTCAGGAATTTATATTTGCACAGTCAGTCAGGGCTCAGAGGTATGTCTGCAGGGTGGTTGAATCATTCCCTCACGATGTGAATTCTTATACTCAAGGTCTTTTTTTTCATAATGGTCAGCTATATGAGAGTGCCGGACAATACCGTCAGTCATCATTCAGAAAGGTGGATATCAAAAAAGGTACAGCTCTACAGAGTTTTCGGTTTCCCGACAACTATTTCGCAGAAGGCTCGGTTGTTCTTGGAAATTATCTCTATATACTCACTTGGATGGAAAGAGTGGTATTTGTTTATGATATAAACACACTTAAACCTGTCAAACAATTCTTCAACCCCTTTGCTGAAGGTTGGGGACTTACTACTGATGGTAAGCAATTGATTATGAGTGACGGATCTTCTAATCTCTATTTTATGGATCCTCTGACTTTCGTGGAAAAGGGAAGAATTACCGTTAAACTTAACGGCAAGAAGCTCGGCCAGCTCAATGAGCTTGAATATATTAAGGGTGAGATATGGGCGAATGTATATCAGGAAGATTATATCGTAATCATAAATCCGAAGAACGGAGTAGTCCGAGCAATTGTTGACTGTAAGAATCTTCTGCCGGGGAGCATGAGGACTCAAAAAACCGATGTCCTTAACGGTATCGCTTATAATCCGCAGAATGATCAGGTTTATTTAACCGGTAAATATTGGCCGAAATTATTCAGGATATCTCTGACTAAGTAAAATCCGCTTTTAATAAACTCTCAGGGGCGAATTGCCCGGACAATATGCTTTTTGCCGGCAGGTCCGGGTAGTCTTTTTACCATGAATCCAGAATCTCTCAATGCTTGTTTAACAATTCCTTTTGATGAATATGTTACAAGTATGCCACCAGGAATCATCCAGTGAAATAACTTTCCGAAAAGACGAGTGTCCCATAGTTCGGGTTGTATATTCGGAGAGAAGGCATCATAATAGATAATATCAATTTTATTGGGGGCTAATTCAAAATCAAGAAGATCTCCCTGAACCTTTTCCAGAGAAAAGTTGGGAAGTAGATTTTGTACGGATCCCCAAGAGGCTTTGTGAAGGGCAAGGAAATGGTTTTCCATACACTCTTTGTCATAATTCTCCATACAGGCATATTCAGGAAGAGAGGCAATGCGTTCCGGATAATTCAATTCTTTGTATTCAAACTCTCTGAGAGGAAATTTCTCTATAGTAATATATGTGATTTTTACGTAAGGATGAAATTTAGCATAGAGAAATGTAAGGAACGCATTCAGCCCGGTCCCAAAGCCCATCTCAAAAATAGTAAGCTCTTTTCCTGATGTTATGTAGAATTCAAGTCCCGAGTGTAAATATATATGCAAACTTTCGGACAAAGCTCCGTTGATTGAGTGGAAACACTCGTCGAACTCATTTAATTTTAATGTGGAAGAGCCGTCTGCACTAATTATTATCTCTCTGGAATCATTCATTATAAAGCAAATTTAGAGCTTTTATATCTATTTTCTTATCTTTGTAGCTAACATCGAATAATAATTATCAAAAATTATAAAAAATGGCAGTTATAAACAGTATCCTTAAGAGATTCTTCGGAACCAAGGCAGACAGGGATATGAAGCTAATCCAACCTTATGTCGACAAAACTCTTGAGGCATATGCAAGGATAGACAAGCTTACTCATGATCAGCTCAGAGATGAGAGTGATAAAATAAAAATAAGGATAGCAGATTATATTGCTGAGGATGAGGCAAAAAAACAGTCTCTCAGAGATAGGCTGGAGGATCTTACGATTGATATCTCAGAAAAGGAGTCTTTGGCTACTGAGGTTGATAAGTTAACAAAGAAGATAGATGAGAAGCTGGAGGAAGTTCTTATAGAAGTTCTGCCTGATGCGTTTGCAATAATGAAGTCAACGGCAAGGCGCTTTAAGGAAAATAGTGAGATAAGGGTGACTGCTACACAGAATGATAAGGATTTCGCGGCAAAACGTGATTTTGTCACAATAGACGGGGAGACTGCAGTATGGCATAACAGCTGGATGGCCGGAGGAAATATGATTGTTTGGGATATGGTGCATTATGATGTTCAGTTGGTCGGCGGAGTTGCACTGCATCAGGGGAAAATTTCAGAGATGGCTACCGGTGAGGGTAAAACATTGGTGGCAACACTTCCAGTATTCCTTAACGCTCTTGCGGGTAAAGGCGTTCATGTTGTGACAGTAAATGATTATCTGTCAAAGCGTGACTCTGAATGGATGGGACCTCTGTATCAATTTCACGGATTGAAAGTGGATTGTATTGACAGACATGAACCAAACTCTGATGCCAGAAAGGCTGCTTACAGAGCGGATATCACATTCGGAACGAATAATGAGTTCGGCTTTGACTATCTGCGTGATAACATGGCAATAAACCAGGAAGATCTTGTTCAAAGGAAACACCATTATGCAATCGTCGATGAGGTTGACTCTGTATTGATAGACGATGCAAGGACTCCGTTGATTATATCAGGTCCTGTTCCTAAGGGCGATGATCAGCAATTCAACGAGTTCAAACCTATAGTTGAAAAGTTATACGCAGCTCAACGCTCAATTGTAACACAGATTCTTAATGATGCCAAGAAAAAGATATCAGAAGGGAACGAAGAGGAGGGAGGACTGCTGCTTTTAAGAGCACACAAAGGTCTTCCCAGATACAACCCTCTTATTAAATACCTTAGTGAGCCGGGAATAAAACAACTACTCCTGAAGACAGAGAATTACTATATGCAGGACAACAGTAAACAGATGCATATAGTCACAGATCCCCTCTACTTTGTCATTGAGGAGAAGCAGAAATCCGTAGATCTTACAGATGTGGGCCATGAGCTTATATCAAAGGGTGTAAGTGATCCTAAATTCTTCATTCTTCCCGACATAGGAGGAGAGATTTCTGAGATGGAGAAGCAGGATATAACACCGGAGGAAAAAGTTGCCGCAAAGGATGCCCTTCTTACAGATTATGCGCTGAAGAGTGAGCGTGTCCATACTGTTAATCAATTGCTCAAGGCATATACAATGTTTGAGAAGGATGTCGAGTATGTTATCCTCGATAATAAAATAAAGATTGTTGACGAACAGACAGGTCGTATTCTGGAAGGAAGGCGCTATTCGGAGGGGCTTCACCAGGCGATTGAGGCAAAAGAGAGTGTTAAGGTCGAGGCGGCAACACAGACCTTCGCAACAATAACCCTGCAGAATTATTTCAGAATGTATCATAAGCTGTCCGGAATGACAGGTACAGCAGAGACAGAGGCAGGTGAATTCTGGTCTATCTATAAACTGGATGTTGTTGTTATTCCGACTAACAGGCCGATAGTCAGGAAAGATATGGATGATCTTATTTTCAAGACAAAAAGGGAGAAATTCAATGCTGTTATTGAAGAGATTGTGAATCTGACAAAGAATAACCGTCCTGTTCTTGTTGGTACGACATCCGTTGAGGTTTCGGAACTCTTAAGCAGGATGCTTAAGATAAGAGGAATAAAGCACAATGTGCTAAATGCGAAACAACACGCCAAAGAGGCAGAAATTGTTGCCGAGGCCGGACAACCAGGTGCAGTGACAATTGCTACCAATATGGCTGGTCGTGGAACCGATATTAAACTCGGGCCTGGGGTAAAAGAGTCAGGGGGTCTTGCTATCATAGGTACCGAGAGACATGATTCACGGCGTGTGGACAGACAGCTCAGAGGTCGTGCCGGACGTCAGGGAGACCCGGGTTCCTCTAGCTTCTACGTGTCACTTGAAGATGACCTTATGAGGCTTTTCGGATCTGAGAGAATAGCCGGTATGGTTGACAAGATGGGCATGAAAGAGGGTGAGGTTTTGCAACACAGTATGTTGTCTAAATCAATTGAACGTGCCCAGAGAAAAGTTGAAGAGAACAACTTCGGTATAAGAAAGAGACTTCTCGAGTATGATGACGTGATGAATTCTCAGAGAGAGGTAATATATACAAGACGTCGTAATGCTCTGTACGGAGAAAGGGTGGATGTGGATGTCCAGAACATGATAACAGATTATGCTGAAAATCTTGTCTCATCACATCACGGAGCATCCGATTTTGATGAATTTACAACTGATTCTATCCGAAGCCTCTCTGTAGAAACCGGTATCGACAGAGATTTCTACGAAAAGGCCGCAACGGCAGAAGTTGTCGAAGCATATCAGAAAAATATAAAGGAAATTCTCAAAAGAAGGGGAGATGTTCTTGTTCAGCAATCCTGGCCTATTATCAAGCAGATTTACGAAACACAGAATGCAATCTATCAGAATATAGCAATACCTGTAAGTGATGGTCATAAGATGATGCAGATGGTTGTTAATCTAAAAAAGGCATACGATACAAAAGGTCTTGAAATAATAAGGACCCTCAACAAGACAATAACACTTCTGATGATTGACGAGCATTGGAAGGAGCATCTGCGTGACATGGACGATCTTAAACAGTCTGTACAAAATGCCACATACGAACAGAAGGATCCGTTATTGATTTATAAATTTGAAAGCTTTGAACTCTTTAAAGGTGTACTCGACAAGGTAAGCAAAGATGTGCTCTCATTCTTGCTAAAGGCACACATACCTCTCAGGGAAAATACACAGCAGCCTCCTGTGAATGTTAGACAGGAGAGTCATAAAAAGACGGATTTGAGTAATATGAGGACATCAAGGGAGGATCTGTCAACTTCGGGCGGAGAGCCTAAATCTCAAGGTCCTGTGCATGTTGAGAAGAAGGTTGGCAGGAATGATCCATGCCCTTGCGGAAGCGGGAAGAAGTATAAAAATTGCCATGGTGCAAGTTAATAATCTTGATTTATGTATGATATTATAGTAATAGGAGCTGGTCCGGGAGGATATGTGGCGGCTATCAGAGCTGCCCAATTGGGAATGAATTGTGCTGTGGTGGAGAGAGCTGAGTTAGGCGGTATTTGTTTGAACTGGGGTTGCATCCCTACCAAGGCTCTTTTAAAAAGCGCCCAGGCTCTCAATTATGCAAAACATTCGGCTGATTATGGCTTCGATATTGATGGTGAGATAAAACCGGACATAGCAAAGATAGTGGCACGCAGCAGAGGAGTTGCCGCCGGTATGAGTAAAGGGATTGAGTATCTTTTCAAAAAAAATAAGATTACTGTTGTAAACGGAACAGGCAGAATATCTGAACCTGGCAAAGTTGAGGTAAAACAGCCGGATGGTAATATTACTCTCCTGGAGACAAAAAATATTATTATTGCTACAGGTTCACGTGCCAATTCCCTCCCGTTTGCACCTATAGACGGAGAACGTATTATTTCTTACCGTCAGGCTCTTGTTCCGGATAAAATCCCTGCAAGTTTGGTAGTGATTGGTTCAGGAGCAATAGGGAGTGAGTTTGCCTATTTCTATCGTTCGCTCGGTACAGAGGTAACCCTTGTAGAGTATCTGGACAATATTGTTCCTCTGGAAGACGAGGAGGTTTCAGCGCAACTGAGCCGCTCTTTCCGAAAGATGGGAATGAAGGTGATGGTCTCCGCACGTGTTAACAGCGTTACAAGTACAGAGAACGGATGTAAGGTTGAGGTTATTACAAAGAAAGGAACAGAATTTATTGAGGCGGAGAAGGTGTTGTCTGCGGTGGGGGTTGTTGCAAATATTGAAAATCTCGGACTGGAAGGATGCGGGGTTGAGACAGAGAGGGGGAAAATCAAGGTCGACAGCTATTACTCTACAAACATACCGGGAATTTATGCCATCGGAGATGTGATAGCTACACCTGCGCTGGCCCATATAGCTTCTGCAGAGGCGATATGCTGTGTCGAGAAGATTGCAAATATGAACCCGACTCCGTTGGACTATACAAATTTTCCGGGATGCACCTATACTTCACCGGAGATAGCCTCGGCAGGCTATACGGAAAAGGCTGCAAAAGAGGCCGGAATCAATTATAAAATCGGAAAGTTTCCATTTACAGCTTCAGGTAAAGCATCTGCTGCGGGAGAGAAGGACGGATTTGTAAAACTTGTTATAGATGCAGATTCGGATGTTGTTTTAGGTGCGCACTTTATAGGAGCCAATGTTACTGAGATGATTTCCGGAATAGTTGTTGCGAGAAAGCTCGGAGTCACAGCTAAGGATATTATTCACTCCATTCATCCGCACCCCACAATGAGCGAGGCAATTATGGAGGCTGCAGCTTCAGCGCACGGAGAGGTAATACATTTATAAAATAAATAAAGAGATATGCCAAAAGTAGAATCAGTAGTTCAAGTAAATGAGGTTAACAGAATATCCGGAGGAACAGAGTTTCATGGGGTGTTGACTTCAACTTGTGATATCAGGATTGATGGATTTTTTGAAGGAAAACTAAATACTACAGGTAAACTTGTGATAGGAGAATCAGGGAAGTTGGTAGGTGATGTTATAGCTAAAAGCTGTGATATATGGGGAACACTCCAGGGGAAGGTAATTGTCAGAGAGGTCTTCGGTTTGAGAAAAAATGGCTCAATTTCAGGGAATGTCGCTTGTCAGAAGATATTCATTGAAGATGGTGCTGTCTTTAATGGTTCTTGCAAGATGATAGACGATAATATTTTTGAGGAGTTAGCCAAGCAGAAACCTTAAGCTGTAAAAAATTCTTGATCTGATAAAGATAATAAGAGCCGGACTTTTTAAAAGTCCGGCTCTTATTATTTCAACAGTAGAGAGATTATTATTCAAACACAGAAACGCAAGTGTTGGCGTTTCCTATGTCAATCCCTACATGTACACATCCTTCAGCGTCATAAGATGAGGCGAAATCATTGTTATTCTTGTTATTGTCACTTTGTCTTGAATAGATAGCATAACCTATTGAAGCGCATCTTTCAGGTGTGGGAAATACAGAGATCGAGCACACTTCACCAAACTCATCATTAAAGAGGTTAATCAGCTCTTGATTGTAAGCACCACCGCCAACAATCACCATTTTTGAGCATAGTTCAAAATCAGCGTCATTGATGTATTTTGTGAAGGCAGGTATGATTACGTTATTGAAATATAATCTGAGAGCTTTTTTCTTCTCTTCGGTGAAATCCTTCCGTTTCCTGTCAATATACATGCCGCCTTTTGTAAATATCTGATCCATCTGGTGTCCGGTCTTGAGACCCAAGAAGGAACTCTTGCTAAGTTCTTCCGTAAAGATATCAACAGCATAGCTGATTCCATGTGTGCTGAAAAGTGTTCTGTTGAGCAATCCGTTAGGAGTACTCACTACACCTTCGCAGGTACCATAACCGAGACTTACAATGATGAAATTGCCGTCAGTCGGATTTTCTCCCTTACGTATTGCATAGTCACATCCGACAATTTCAGGAAGTACGTTTATGTTACATATTGGAATCAGTTTTTGGTCCGGATTCTGATTTCCGTTTTCAT
>Ga0265297_10004469_pt1 | contig 22841 bp, 18 predicted proteins | sample Munlanlwell13791_FD_192502 | JGI IMG/M metagenome (GOLD analysis project Ga0265297, IMG submission 192502) | Leachate microbial communities from a municipal landfill in Southern Ontario, Canada - Leachate well 137-91 | ecosystem: Engineered > Solid waste > Landfill > Unclassified | place... | reverse complement strand
AGACTCACTCTTCTGAGGCTCGCGGAAGAACTCGCAAACGTGAGTGCGGCCTGTCGACGATTGGGCTTCAGTCGATCCCAGTATTACGAATTGCTCCGGCGATACACCCAAAGTGGCTGTGATGGTTTGCTTCCCCGACCGCATTCCCATAGAAGCCATCCGCTCTCGACTCCTCCCTGTGTATGCGACGAAATTGTTGCGTTGGCCCTGGAGCATCCGCTCTGGGGATGCGAAAGAATCTCCAAAAGCCTCGCACGGAATGCCATCGTGATCTCAAGTCCGACGGTGCAGCACGTACTCATCAGAAGGGGCTTTGCCTTGCGCTCTGACCGAATTGCCGAACTTGAAAGGCGCGCTGTAGTCGATTCAATCCCTCTGACTGAGGAGCAGAGCGACGCCATCGAGAGAGCCAATCCGTGCTTCCGTGAAAGGGCACGCCATACGGCAAGACCCGGTGAGATCCTCACTCATGGCACTTTCTCTCTAATGCATCTCCCCGGAGTTGGTCGCGTCAAAGTCACTGCCATCGTGGATACTTACTGTTCTCTGGTCTTCGGGACCGTCCATACGCGGGACCACCAACGGCCATTGACCGACCTTTTCGAGAAAGTCGTGCTGCCGCATTATCGGCGTTCCGGACTCGGAATTGCGACTGTTGAATCATCTGCCGCAATAGCTCCCAGTGACCTGCACAACCTGCAGGATCTCCTTATTTCCCTCGGCATTGGACACGTCCGGCGCGGCCTCACTGGCCTGACAAACGGGTACATCGAGCGCTTTCGCCGGGAAGTGGAAACTGAGTTCCTGCCGAGAGTCTCGACGCATTCTGCTAACAGCACTCCCGAGACAATCGAACGGGAATTTCGCGGATGGTTACGCTATTACAATAGGAAGAGACCGAATCCAGGCTATCGCAACATGGGGAAACGCCCTATTGAGGCATTCCTGGGATACCGAGATCATAGTTGACATTCACGTCCGCAGAATGCGACGAGCCGATTCAGTGCGATCTGGTTCTCCGTACCAGATCCGGCGACGCAAAAATATGGGTTCAAGGCAGAAGTCTGGCTGTTCTACACGTCACTTGATGTCATGAGTTGACACTCTGCCTTTCCGGTTGTATATTTAGGCGATTAAATCCTTTTTCCGACCGAAAGCACAGGGAAGTAGCTTCATATAGGACGAAATGGAATTCGTTTGATATACGGTCGGGTAGCTTTTTGGCCAACAGGAGCGACCCATGACGGGCAAACGAATGCCGCGACTTTCCATATGCTACAAGCTATGCTGCACCCCACCTATGAAGTGGATTGCCCGGCGGCTCTATAAGGCGACCGCCTGATGCGCTTCGAGGAAAAAGACTCTTCTGCTCTGCCAAGCGGCATTGAGTTCGCCACCCTTTTCCAGATCGTGAGACGCCGTCTGTACCCGGCGCTGTTTGCATTTCTTGCGATTGTATGCGCTGTGACCGCATACACTTTCACGGCGACTCCGGTCTACCGCGCTACTTCCACCGTCCTCATATCCAAGGACTCCTCAAAATTGAGCATGGAGGACATCTTCGGGATGGACTCCCTGCAGGGCTCAAGCTTCAATACGCGAATATCACTCCTCAAGAGCAAGAAGCTTGCCGGTGAAGTGTGGGCAGAGCTCAAGGAACAGGGCAAACTTCCTCCAGACATGCAGAATCCGGGCGATTTGCTGGAGAGTATCGTGCCTAACCCGATACGCAACACCAGAATCGTCGAGGTATCCGTCTCATCTACGTCGGCACAGTCTGCCGCGGAATGCGCTAACGCTGTCTCCAAAAGGTTCATTGAGTGGTACTCAGAGGAGTCGCAACGCTCCGTCTCGTTCTACAGCAAGCAGCTCGAGACGCTGGAGAAGCAGATCAGCGATATCAACGGACAGACGAACAATTTCGTCAAGCAATATGGACTCATCACCCCTGAAATGTGGAGCACCTACCGGGAGGAACTCTCTCGCCTGCGCGAACTGGTTACTTCAAAGGGCAAGGATCTCCGTAAGAAAGAAAGACAACTGGAGCAAATCGAGTCCGCGCGAAACGCTGGAGGCGTTTACGTGGAACTGACATGTGTGCGCGAAAACCTCGCTTTCGCGGCGCTCGAGAAAACCAGGATGGACATCGAAAAGGAACTGCTGGTCGCCCGTGGAACATACGGCCCAAAGCACCCGAAAATCGCTGTTCTGGAGGCTACCCTCGCGAAGCAGACTCAAGACCTGGCAATCTTTGCAGAAAGCATAGTGCGAGATCTGGGAGCCGACTATGACGCTGATCAGAAGGAACTCACAGAATTGCAGGCTGACCTGGTAGCCAAGGAAGCCACAGCAAAGGAAACCCTTTCGCTGCTCCAGAAATACTCGAAGCTCGAAAGAGACCTCTTCTCTACACAATCCCTTTACAACATCGTCCTTCAGAAGATGAAGGAGTCGGGGATGTCCACTTCCACAGATGTAGAGCCTACCCAACTCATTGATGCCGCCGTGATCCCGGTGATGCCAGTCTCTCCGAAGATCAAGCTCAATCTTGCTCTTGGCATTCTGTTCGGCATTGTCCTGGCCCTCGCATTTGCCTACTTGCTGGATTTCCTCGATGACAGCGTAAAGAGCACCGAGGACGTGAACGCGGCCACGAGTGTTCCCGGTTCGGACTCTCCGCTCCCGATTCTCGGCTACATTGGCCGCATAGCATCAGATCACCTGGATCACCATTCCATTGAACGAATCTGCGCCGTTGATCCAAAGTCCCCGTTCGCGGAATCTTACCGAACCCTTCGCACGAGCTTGGTCTTCTCCTTCACCCAGCCAGGACCCAAGGCGATCATGTTTACGAGTTCCGGCAGTTCTGAAGGCAAGACAATCAATGTCTCGAACATTGGCATCGCTCTCGCACAGAACCACTTCCGGACGATTATTGTCGATGCCGACATGCGCAAACCCAGATTGCACCACGTGTTCAGCGCTCCAACCGATAAGGGCCTCTCTTCAATCCTTATCGGCAGCGCAACCACCGCAGAGGTAGTCATGGACACTGGAATTCCGAACTTGAGTTTTATTCCTTGCGGACCTATTCCGCCGCTGGCCAACGAACTTCTCAGCGGGCAGTGTTTCCGTGATCTGATCGCGGAGTTGAAGAAGTCCTTCGACTACATCATCATTGACTCCCCTCCTGGTATCGTCGCCGACGCCACAGTTATCTCTCCGTGCGTTGACGGTGTTGGTCTTGTCGTGCGAAGCGGAACAACGTCGCGAAGGCACCTGAGGGTCTTCTTTGAACAGCTTAGACGTGCGAACGCCAAGATTCTCGGAGTTGTCCTCAACGACGTTGAGTCCAAGCTGCGATACGGTTACTACTACTCCTACCACTACAAGTACGGCAACGATGCCGACGAGCCCAAACAATCGCACACGAAGAACAGCCAAACAAAAGCCGCTGTGCTTTAAGGAGCAATCGATGAGAACAAAACTTCTGCTCACTTTCGCAGTGGTCGCCCTGCTGACCGCCCCTGCCTTCGGAACGGCGGCCCTGAAGGTGACCAAAGGAAAGGTCCTTGCTGTCAGAGCCGGTCAGACAATCGAGCTCATTGCGGGCTCGGAAGTCCTCCCGGGCGACAAACTGACATCATCAGAGCCCTCTGAGGTACAGATACAAGGTGGAATCCTGACGCTACTGAAAGATTCCTCCACCGTAGTTTCCTCTGGTGGAACAAGCATATCTCTGCTCAGCGGCGCGGTCCGAATTACGGGTGCACACCCGTCGACCTACGTGACCTGCGGTGATCGGCGGATTCACCTGATCGCCGGAGACATGCTGATAAGGGCTCTGCGGGAAGCGAAAGGCACTACGACGGAAGTTGTCGTGATGAAAGGATCTGCAATCCTGGCGCGCAACATCTCTGCAACTCCGAGCGCCCTTTCAGCGGATGGCGCCATGCCAGCCCCTGACTCAACTGAGTGTTCCACTCTCTCTGAAGCAGAATACTGCGCGATAGATCCTGTCGGGAATGTCTCCGGGAAGAAACTGACGATAGAATCCCCGGAAGTTAATACCGCCGTCACGGGTTTGCCTCCAACACCTGGAAGCGACCAGAAGATAGAAGGCGTCGTTTTCTGCACGGGAGGCACAGGCAAGGCCCGTGTCTCACGCGTTGACTTCGACGGATTCCTTAAGGATGGAGACATCATCACCGTCGCGGAGGGTGACTCACAAGTGTTAACTCTGCCGGATGGAGCCACTGTAAAAGTCACCGGCCTCGCAACCGTGCGCTTCCTCTATACGGAGATCGGCGGAAAGAAGTACCCTCTAATCTTTGTCGACAATGGTAAGGTCGAAGTGACCGTCACTGGAAGCCCTGTCGTTGTGCAAAATGCGACATGCAAGGTGCTCGTACAGTCAGGGGTGCTTGAATTCCAGAGCCTGCCCAAGAGCACAAAGGTCAAGCAAATCACAGGTTTCTCCAGAGTTTGGCTTACCGCCAGTCTGCGCAAGGATAAGATCCGCGCCATAGGGCTTATCAAGGCCAACTATGGAGACAAACAGGAGAGCCTCGATAACGATACGAACCCGAGCGAAGACAATCCTTCCGATTTTGAGTTGTCCGGTGATTCGGGTGTTCTGTTCGATACGACCCCCCCTGCTCCGCTTCCTCAATCACCACCCGAATTGCCTGTGCCGCCGCCGCCAACCGAGCCCAAAGGTCCGGATCGCAGCGACGTGTCACCTCATTAAGGAGAGCGAAATGAGATGGTTCTTACCCGCGGTATTCATGGTTTGTGCCGTTATTTCCTGGCCAGACGCGACGGCCATGGCCGCCGAACAGAATCTCCATGTGGGAGTTGATGTCGGTGAGGTCTACGACAGCAATGTATTCGTCGCTCCGGTCAATCGTGAGGAAGACTACATTACTGAACTGCGCCCGTGGCTTCTGTGGAAGCGCCCGTTTGGCGATGCAAGCATGTTCACGGTCAACTGCAAGCTGACCGGCAAACTCTACGCAAAGAATTCAGACAGTAACACAGTAGATCAGGACCTCGGAGCGAAATTGGACTTCCGTGGCGCCAGATTCTACATCAAGCTCGAAGATCGCTTCCAGTACTCAAGCTACCCGATTTCCTCAACTGTAGCTCAAAAGGTAGACAACTGGGTGAACGACTTCAATGCAGGAGTCGGAGCCGACTACTACCGTGTGGGGTGGGAGGTAGGACTCACCAGCACCGTTCGGCAGTACATCCGCCTGGGCTCATATGACTACACCGAGATCGCACCGTACGTCGAGGGCAACTACAAGGTCGGAGAGGCGACGAGAGTCTATCTGCGCGCCACCTTCGGCATGGTCAACTACCTTGATCCGGTGCACAATGATACCGACTACATAGATGTGAAGCTGGGCATCCGCGGCAACATCGGCGAGAAGACCAGTTTCGACGCGGGAATCGGGTACCAGCAACGCAACTACGATGATGGTGGAAGTCTGATCGACTCAGAAGACTACGCCAGCATATCCGCAAGTTGCACACTGTCTTACGCGTTCAGCAGCAAGACCGGCTTCTCCCTTACGCTGAAGTATGGGCCGCAAGAGTCAGTCAATTCGAACTACAACAAAGTTCTGTTCGCTGGAGTATCAGCCAATCACTTTTTCACGGAGAAGATCAGCGCGATCGGGACTATCACGTACGAAGATGCTCAGAACTCGGCAAGTGCTGCGAACGACTACCACAAAATAACCTGCGCGGTCGCGGCAAAGTACGAGGTAACCTCCTGGATGGCGCTGACTCTGGAGCTGTCATACGAATCCCGCGGCGCAGCTACCCCGACAACGGAATACGAGCGTTTCACTGCGGGCGTGTTCGCCGTTCTGAGGTACTGATTATGAAAAGGTCCGTCCTGATCGCCCTCGTCATTGTCTTTCTTGTTGGCCATTTTGCGTATGGCGAGGGTTACCGCATCCGCCCGGGAGATGAGCTCAGCATTTCGGTAAAGGAAGCACCGGAGTTCGACGGTGTCTACCTTGTCTCCGACGACGGCACCGTGGACTTCCCGGAAATCGGCACAATCCCTGCCGGAGGAAAGACCGCTGCCGAGGCAGCTACCGCAATACGCGAGGGTCTTCAAAAACAGTATCTATCGCGTGCGACGGTACGGGTCAGTGTCTCCAAGTACACGCCTGTCCGGTACTTCGTCCTCGGTATGGTTCGCAACCCCGGCGCCTTCGAAATTCCCCCGGGCTCATCAGTGTCTCTTCTTCAGGCTCTTGCCTTCGCAGGCGGCGTCCTCGAAACTGCCGACACGTCGGCAATCAACATCATTCGCACAAGCAAGGGAACGATCTCTGTGGATTTGCGCCCCGCCTTCGACAAGGGCAACGCAATTTGCGACCAGCCAGTCATGGAAAACGACATCATCATAGTGCTGAAGAAAAAGGAGCTCTTTGCCTTTGTATTCGGAGCCGTTACATCACCGGGGCGTATTGACTTCCCCGATGATGTGATGACTGTCAACCTGGGAGTGCTGATAGCCCTTGCGGGAGGACTCAAGGAAGTCAGTGACGGAGAAGTGCAGATTTACCCCAAGGATGCCAATGGCACCGTCACGCCCACCACGATCTCCTTCGATGAGAAGGGACTGAAGAAGAGTGATCTCGCAATGTCAATCTCGCCTGGAGAACTCGTCTTCGTGTGCGATCGCAAAACAAAAGTGTACGTCCTCGGGAAAGTGAAGAATCCCGGGGCTATACCTTACCGGTCAGGAATCACGATATCGGAAGCCGTAGCGCTGGCTGGCGGACTTGCCCAAGGCTCCGCCGAAAATCGCGCGAAGTTGATAACGACGAACGCTGACGGAACCAGGCTTGTCCGGGAAGTCAACCTATCCAAAATACTTGCCCCGGCCGAGAACGAGGCGTTCCACGACATCGTTCTTGATCCCGGTACGATAATTGTCATCCCTGAAAGCCGCCTGTAAGGGGACTGCCATGAAATCTGCCCAGAACTTGTGGCACGAAAGCCTGCGCATCGAGTACACGCCCTCCAGGCCGTGGTTTGTTGCTCACACGAAAGCGAGGCACGAGAAAAAGCTTTCGGACTGCTTGACACACAAGGGCATAACAAACTACCTTCCTCTGGCCGTAAACATCTCGCGCACCGGCGGACGCACGCGCTTCTACGAAAGCCCTCTGTTCTCAGGATACCTGTTTGTATCCAGCGAAGCCGGTCGGTGCGAAGAAGTTTTCGACACACACTGCGTTGCGAACCTGATCCCCGTTTTTGATCAGACAAAGCTCGTCTCCGAACTGCTCGGAGTGCAGTCAGCGCTCAGAAATCTCGCTCATGTTGAGCCTTACCACCACGTGCGGAGCGGCCTTAAGGCCAGGTTCGTACGCGGCCCTATGACAGGGATGGAAGCCATGGTGGTTTCACGCAAAAGGGAGTATCGCGTGCTGCTCAATGTTGAGGTAATTAGAAGGTCTATCTGCGTTGAATGCGATCTCGACGACATCGAGATCGTCGACAACAACGGCTGATCGCCGTTTAGCCTGAGAATCTCTCTCATTACCGCCGAACCCGGTGGAGGAGCCTCACTGTGGAGAGACGAAGCATTCTGCTTCTACTCACAATTGCGGGCTACATCTGCGCGATTGCGATGTCTTTGCTGCCCGGCAGTGTTGTTCATGCCATGGGGCTTTCCCCGCCATGGGTGGCATATTCGCATTTCATTGAGTTCACAATCCTGGGCGGCTTGACGTACCTGACCTTCAGGTCATACCGATCGAATGCTCCTGTTGTCAACACAATTCTGCTGGTGTTGTCTGCTTCCCTCATAACTGAAACCGCACAATTGTGGGTGCCAGGACGTACGGCGGACCTGATGGATGTTTCCGTTAACCTGCTATCCGGAACAGGATCTGCCTTGATTGCCGGAATGCTTTCTCGTCCTGTCGATTCCCCGGGAAGTCTTGGAGGAGGCGAGTCTGCATGAAGACGCAAGCAGTAGCCTTCCTTCTCGGAGTGCTGGTGTGCGTTCTCCTTGCTCCGATAGTCCTGTACTTCGCAAAGAAGTACCATCTCCACGACAACTCCGAAATGGAGCGGAAGAGCCACAGGAGGGCCATTCCCCGCCTCGGAGGGGCGGCTATCTTCGCAGCCTTCCTCATCCCGATAATCGGCCTGTATTTCTGGGATAATACGATTTCTCAGGAAATCTTCGGTGACAAGCTGCGCATTGCCGGGCTTCTCGCACTTGCTTCGTGTGCTTTTGCCATAGGATTTGCGGATGACCTGTTCCATATTTCGGCACGTTCCCGGCTGGCCGCACAGGCAGCGATCGGATTGTTTTCGTTCGCAGTCGGCTTCCGGTTGGAGACTATAGGGCTCTTTGGTGACGTATACGTTCTCCCCTTCCCTCTCTCCGTTGCCCTCACTGTGGTCTGGTTCATGCTCATTATTAACGCCATCAACCTCATTGATGGCTTGGATGGCCTCGCAGGAGGCATAGTCCTGATTGTCACTGCGGCTGTTTTCATGCTGGCTGTTTCCAAGGGCTCGATCTTCATGTCGTTGATGACAGCAACGCTCTTCGGTTCCCTTCTTGGTTTCACGTACTTCAACTTCAGCCCTGCCCGTCTCTTCATGGGGGATGGAGGTTCGTATTTCCTCGGATATACGATTGCGGCTCTTACTCTGGAAGCATCCGTAAAGACGAGCACTGTGTGCATTATCCTGTTACCGTTGCTCGCCTTGGGGATACCGATTTTCGATACTATGTTTGCATTCTCCAGGCGGCTCTGGCGCGGCATCCCATTCTCTGTGGCTGACAAGAAGCACATCCATCATCGCCTGCGCGACATGGGATTCAATTCGCGTCAGGCCGTCGTGCTTCTCTACATGGCAACCGCAACTTCGTGCGCAATCTCGCTCTCTCTGGCACTTCAAGGCGGCCTGTACTGGCTGTCCGCCGCTGTGGTGTATGGCATTGCCATCGTCATCGCCATCCGACTCGCAGGAGTCCGGGGGATAGCCAACACAGTTCTCCATATTGTCCGAAAGTACCGGGAAAGGCGACGGAGATTTGCGGCTGTTTCCAATGCCTGCAAATGCGCTGGCAGAGGCCATGTCTTTGAGGAGACCTGCATTCTCATCTGTCAGGCCTGCAACGTGCTGAAATGCTCGTCTGTAAAAATCCGAGTTCTCGAAGGCGATTCTCTGCGGGACGTTGCTTCATGGAATAGCCCGGTTTGTGGCGCGGCACCATGGAGAACCATGGTCATACCCCTGCTCAATGCGAGCAGGTTGGTCGGTGAAATCGAATTCGCCGTACCGGAGAGCCTTTCGGATGTGTTCAATCGCGACAAAGACTACTTCAACTCACTTGCGCGAGCGATCGGATCGGCTATTCCTGCCGAATCACCCAAGGCTCGCCCGATAGACTTCCCACAAGCGGTGATCAAAGCGAAACTGCATGTCGTGGGAAGACAAACACAGCCGGTGGCCTGATGAAAGCCGTCTTATACGCGACTCCCCATGGCTTCGGGCACGCAGTTCGTATGGCCTGTCTCGCGGAACACTACCTCAAGACAGGAGCCTTGGCGGAAGTGGTAATTGCAGCCGGGAATAAGCAGGCAGACTTCTTGAGGAGTGGCTTTAGCATACCGGGCCTTTATATACGTGAGATTCCCCCGGAGCCAGGGCTCCCGCTCAGATCGGATTTCCGACCGGACCTGCTGAGGCTCGCCTGCGAACTGCCGCGGTGGATAAGGACTTGGGACGCGTGGATTGCGAACGAGATTGATTTCGTGCGAGCATTCTCTCCTGCGTTTCTCATAAGCGATTGCTCCCCTCAGCCGCTGCTGCTCGCACATGAAGCACGCATTCCTTCAATACTCGTCTCCAATTTCACATGGGGAGAGATATATGCTCCACTCCTCCCGGCGTCAAAGGATATTTCCTTCCTGAACAGTGTCTACGAAACAGCGTCCGAAGTGATCAAGCTTCCCGGGGGATCGGATTCTGAGAGAGCCGATTCCGGCTTCTTTTCCAGGCGCCCGCACCCGGAGAGGGTCGCACAGATCCGACTCGCTGCGGATGGAGACCCGATCGTGTTTTTCTCGATGGGGAGAATGGCGATCAACGGCTCTTCCTTCGACCTCTTTGGAGTGCACGCCCGCATATTCTCAACCAAAGGCACCGTGTGTGAGAATGCTTTGGTCGAGGAGATCCCCCTTGAGTGCTGTCACACGCAAGATTATGTGGCCGCTGCCGATCTGGTGGTGACAAAGGCAGGATGGGCAACGCTGGCGGAAGCTGTCAACAATCGAAGACCCATACTCTTGCTGCAACGTCCGCGCGTCAGCGAAGACGCAAACGCTGCTGCGTTCCTTCGTTCCAAAGGTGTCGCGTCTGTGTGCCAGATCTCAGACTATGAGCCACAAAGAATCACCCAGGCTCTCGCAAACAGGTACGAAGCAGCCGCCCGCTACGACGAGTCGGACTGGTGGAAAGACGACACTGCTTCAGTTGCCCGGACAGTGATCCTCGCAGCGTCAGGTCATTTGGCCGACCAAGTGAGTAATACATGACGATCCGCCGGAAGCAGACGACTTGTGCTGGAAGCACCAAGTGGAAAGCCGGCCCCCCAATGCAGCATGACCTCATCTTCGCGCGGGCGTCCCGGCGGATCATCTCTTCTCAATATCCGCTGCCGAGCACACGGTGCAACACGGCGGACAAATCTCTGGTTGAAAGGACTCATTAAGTGTTGGTCATACTGTGCAAAGCCCATTGTCCGCGCCCCTTCAGGGCCAATCGGAAAGGCGAAGCCTTTTCTTGTGGCGAGGATCTCCTTACACTAACTCGGCAAGCTCCGGCAGTCGCTTTGCGGAGACCCCGCCTGCAGATCCCAAACCCCCTTCCGCACAGACCTATCCTGGAGCGCGCACAAAGCAGGCTTCCTGGTTGTGGATGACGGCAAAATCGTATCTATCCACTTGCGAGCAGAAAGCAATATCGTCAAGGAAGCCAAGCTCAATAAGCCTCCTGGCACCCTCAAAGCCCGGAATCGCCCCGCAGAATACTGTCTGCTCCCCAAACCTGTCATAGGACTCCAAGGCAATTCTGACCCCATCGTCAAGAGAAGAAACACCATACAGATTCTTGAGAATTCCACCGGCACAGATTACGTCCTCCAATGAGACCAGTCCCCGTGTCCCCGCACAGGCAATGACCACCGAAGAAGGATTCACATTGTTGACTCCCGCAGCCGTCGCGGCTTCGTTGCAGCGGCCTGCATAGAAGATGTGCCTCGCGCTTCGATAAGGCTCAAGGGCCCGAGGCCCGTTTGTCGTTGCCATGCAGACGATCTTTCCGCGGACAATCCCCGGGGTGAAATCCTGTGGCGTGTTCCCGAGGTCAAACTCCGAGGGCTTGACACAATCCTTCTCTCCTGCCGAAATGCACGTGCCGGGATTTGCCCTTACGGCCGTCAGAACATCCTCGTGTGACGTGAACATGCGCACAGCACGGGCACCGGACGCAATCGCGGCAGCAGTGGAAGTCCCACTGCGAAGCACATCCACAACAACTACGCATTCGGGCCTCTCGATGCTGGACTTGATGCCCGGGCAGAGTGAGACGGCAGCTTTCATTCCATCACGCCGCCAGCATTTCGGCGAAACTTTCAAGTCGAATTCGAAGTCTCTCGTCCGCGAATTCGGGCGCGTCTCCCTCGATTGTCAGAATCGGCAAATCGACCATCCGCCGCAGCACAATGTCCTCGATCGCCCTGAAACAGAAGCTCTGAGTGTAGTGAATGATGCCTTTCACTCCCCGGATCCTGCACTGTTCCGCTATGTCTCCCGTTCTGTACGCCATCCCGTACGGATAGGTGTACTTGGAGTATTGCTCGACGAGAGAATGAGCGCGGAAAGGCATGGTAAACTGGCGCGGAATCTCATCAAACACTACTTGCAGCCCGCACATTTCCAGCGTGTTGTGCAAGTCCGGTATGATCGGAGGGACTCCTGTCAATGCAATCGGAAGCCCCCATCTCTGTGGTTTGAGCAGTTCGATTGACTTGACTTCGGCACTGACCTCAGCAGCATACTCATTGACGTTCGACATGTAGTCGGAAGAGGCAAGTGCGAGCCTTGAATACTCCGCCGGGCGGATACGTCCATCGGCAAGTGCTGCGTCCAAAGCGAGCAGTTGTTCCCTGATTGGCGAAATCTCCGAACGAATCCGCTCCGCGCGCTCGATGTCTGTATCGAATGCCAGAGCCAGCGCCGCCAGTTCCTGGAGCAATACCCTTTCGTTCGCTGCGTATGGATATGAGAAAGGAATTACGCGAATACCGTCAAGCCTGAGCACTTCGGCAAGGGCATTGGTGTTCGAACAGTCTCCTCCGGAAACAGCGACCAGCGCGTCAATGTCGATACCGTGGTTCAGCGCGCCAAATATTCCTCGTATCCAGCCGCAACAAGACGCCGGGAAGCCGTGCCTTTCAGCAGTGAGCACGAACTCCTTACGGTCCGCGGAAGCGATGAAAACGTTGTTCAGATCAACGAGGGTATGCCCCGCAGAAAGGACGATCTCAGAAGGAATCGTCGAAGTAATCCCGATCCTCATTTGGGGGGTCGAAACACCTTTCGATAGATTGCGAGCGCGCGTTTGGTCTCCGCAGCGGAGAATGCCCTGTGCCGCCTCTCGCTCGCGCGTTGGGCGACATGGGCAGCCTGGTCGAACCTGAAACTGGCCATCGTCGCACCATCGAACCACGAGAAATGGTCGATTGCCTTCGGAAGAAATGCGCCTCCGGCAAACAGGTTGCAGAAGCCGCCAATCAGGGATCCCGTAGATATGAGTGAACCGATCCCGAACTTGGTGTGCGGCCCGCAAACGAACCCGAACTTGCCCAGACCGGTGTCCACGGTACCAGCCTTCGTCTGGAGCTTTATGTTTCCGTAGGTGTTCTTGAGATTGCTGTTTGTGGCCATCGCCCCGAAGTTCACAAACGGAGCGACGTAGGAGTGCCCGATGAAACCGTAATGTGCTTTGTTGACGCAGTCGCAGAAAACGGTGTCTGTGACCTCACCGTGAACGCGGCAGTCAGATCCAAAGGAGGATGTCCCTATCTTACCGCCCAGCAGAATCGATCTCTTCCCCACGTAAAGCGGCCCAGCCAGATATGAGAAGGGCTTGCTTTCGACCTCATCGTCAATTATCACCGGCCCGGACGTAGTGTCAACGACAGTCTGCGGAAGGAGCTTGGCCGATTGAGAGATTGCGCGCTGGGATGGATCCCCGATAAACGTGACCCCGTGTTGATCTGTCTGCCCGGTGCTCTTCCGGAACTGGCCAAAGTCATTTGCCAACAATGTCGGCAGGTACTCGACAAGCTGCCAGATTCGAGTGAGCTGCATGAACTTGGCGTTTTGAGCCGGGATCTCCTCATCCGTTAACTGGCCAGTGAGGTAACCAAGGAACTCCCCTCGCGTCCTTCGACGACATAGCTGGCTGTTCCCATCCTCCACAAATGCGCTCAAATCGAAACCCATAAGCGGAAGAACTGAAGCACACACAAAGTCCGCCTCCGCAGGCAAATCGCGCTCTGTAATCACCTGTATGTTCGAGGCAAGTGCTGACGCCACCTCGGCGATCTCCGGACGTGGCAAAAAGAGAACCTGACGACCGCGAAGGAAAAGCTCCCAGCGCTCCCTGATTGTGAATGCCCCTGCCCTCAATTCCCACAACGGGAGGAAATCCGTCAATGGCTGAAAGTGTCCCACTGACTGAGGCTCATATAGCACAACGGGCAGCATCAGTACCTCCGTGGCCGACGAGAAACCCGCTTACGCGATTGACCGCCGATAGGTGTCGGCACTTCCGCATCATCGTCGATCGAGATTGGAATGTTGTACTTTTCTCCGGCGATCGAAGCCAGCGCGGCCAGAACTTCTTCGTCTCTTGCGAACCTGCGCTCGATTTCCTTCGCAAGAAGCCGATTGAGTATCTTCTCGGCTTCGCGTGGGATATCCTCCCTGATGGTCGAGATAGGCTGGGGCTCGATGAAAATCTGGCGGGCTGCAAGATCGACCCAGTTCGCACCATGCATCGGCGGCTGCCCTGAAAGCATGAAGTATAGCAGGCACCCCACGGCATAGGAATCTGACAAAGCGGTCGGGGGATCTCCAGCAAGGACTTCCGGAGCCATATAGGCCGGAGAGCCAGCGGGGAGAGCGGTTCCTCCTGTGGTCATGCCAGCGATGTTAGATGCTGAACTGAACATTTTTGCATTGAAGCCGGCAGTGATGAAAACGGTCACGGGCTCTACCACCCCTGCAAAGTCGCCCTTCGCATGGGAGAAGGACAAAGCATCCATAACCTGGAAAGCCAACCTGGCCGCAGTCTTTACCGGCAGCATGCCCTTCCGCAGAACGTATTCCTCAACCGAATGCCCTTCGGGGAATTCGAACACGTAGCAGGGACGCCCGCTGATCAGTCCCACATCAATACCCGTGGTAATGGAATGGAACGTTTGCCGGGCCGCGTTGCGCGCACAATTCACAAACGCATCGCGCTTCTGCTCGCTGGAGCAAAGGGCTTCGTTAAGTATCTGGATGCCGACCGGTCGGGCCAGAGATGTTTGTTCGCCTCTGTAGATAGCGGTTGAAACGCTTCGGCAATATGGCTGGAGGATGCGGAAATCCTTGAAGGCGGCCCCGACCAGCGGATCGGAGGAAAGAAAGTCCAGGTCCACCAGCTTGAAGGAAGTCGAAGAAATCTCGTCATCCTTGCCGATTTCGAGAAGCCTTCCGAAGCACTCCGGACAATCTGGACGCTGAGTCCCGGTAAGCCCGTTCACGTTTGCGTGAAGATTGCAGGTGGAACAGCGGAACAGAGCCCTGCCCTGCATCCTTAGAGCCAGTATGACATCGCTCTGAGTCAGCAAGCCCGCATTGTAAAGAATCTCCCCGACATGCGTCGAATGCCCTGATTTTGCCAGCTTCCCCTGCAAATCAAGGGCATTCTCGAGCCCCTCTTTCTCGATAACCTTTAGCGCCAAGAGGATTTCTCCGAATGGCTTGCCACGTAGATCTTCCTCGGAAGGCAGCGGCTCAACTTCGAGAATTTCGGCCTCAATGGGCTCAGGGATTTCGGCAGCAGGCCGTCGGACAGTCTTGCGACCCCTGATCCTCTTTGTTCCGCGACGTCCCGCCCCTTGGGGCTTTGCGGAGGATCCGGTCTCCTTCCTGATTCTCATCATCTCTTCAGGAGTGAGCGGCTCGAGTTCCTCGACGGGCTCAGGTTCGACTATCGGCTCGGGCTCCAGCACCTCAGCGGGTACTTGGAGGGGCGCCTGTGCAGATTTCTGTTCCTCTGCCTCAAGACGCTTGCGGACAACCAGAGCTTGCCGTTCATTCAGCAGAAAACGCTCGACAAGAAAATCGACGATGTCCTGCTCCTTAGGACACTCCGCCATGGCGTCGTCAAGAACTTCAGGCGGAATGAAATCGTATCTGCTGATGATCTTCTGAATAAGGGCGTAGTCCGCCATGGATGTCTCCTTCATCGTCTATGCAGAGCCCTGGCGCCCTCCACAGGCGCGCTGGCAGACCCCGCAGATGTGTTGTGATACGAATGGAATGTGAGTGAATTCGCACAGTTTGTCATAGCACTTGTCGAGACGAAAACTCTCAGGTGTTTCCTCAATTGCCTGTGCTGGGCATGCGTCCCGGCACAGCGTGCACTCGCCGCAAAGACAGCGATGAACGACCCTGTCGGGGCAGAGAGGAGCGTCTGTCAGAACCGACACGAGCCTCATCTGAGAGCCTGCCTCAAGAGATACTAGCAGGTTATTTCGTCCGCGCCATCCAATCCCAGCCCATTGGCCAAGAAGTCTGTGGGAAATATGCCCGGTCATGGGTTTCTTTGTAGCTATCTGGCTTGCAGCCACGGCAACAGCAATGAAGCCCTCGCTCTCAAGCTTTGCCGCAATCCCAAGTGAAATCGTGTCCAATTGGTAGTTCACCTGGCGATAATGGTGCATGTAGAGCGCATTGGGCATTCCCTCGACGGTGCCCAACACCCCTCTGTGGAGCCGAATTGCAGCAACATATGCCCGAATTACAGGAACATTGGCCAGTTTTGCGAGAAGATCCGGGTAGCGTTCCCTCAGAGCGACAAGGTCTGCAACTCCTGTTGCGAAAGCCATGTTTGTGCGAGCTATCGCATCCAGTTGTGAACGCACCGCCACGAGGTCGCTTTCAGCGGCGGGCAGCACCAATCACCTTCGAGAGTATGTCGTCAACGTTCGCCCTTGCTGCCTCTCCTTCGAAGTTCAGGAGAAGTCTGTGCCTCAGGACAGGCCTTGTGACTGCCTCAACATCCAGGATGTCGACTTGAGGACGCGCATCGAACAGGGCTCTTGCCTTCGCCGCCAAGGCCAACGCAAGTGCTCCCCGGGGGGAAGGCCCCCACTTGACATACTTCCGTACATCCGCCGGGGCAAGCTCATTCCTCGCATCGCCAGCTCTTACGATTGAGGCGACAAAAGCGGAGACTGGATCGGGAAGCACGACCTGCCTGACAAGATGTCTCAACTCTTTGACCCTCTGTCGTGACAGGACTTTCTCGACCTTAGGATCTTCCGAACCGGCAAAGCGAGTGAGAATTGAGATGAGTTCGGCCTGTCCTTCGGCCGAAATAATCACTTTCATGAGGAACCGATCAAGTTGAGCTTCTGGCAAAGGATAGGTGCCCTCGAGCTCTATCGGGTTCTGTGTCGCAATGACGAAAAAGGGCTCGGGAAGCTCTCTTGTGACACCCATTACCGTGACCGTCCGCTCCTGCATTACCTCAAGAAGAGCAGATTGGGTGCGAGGTGCCGCGCGGTTGATTTCGTCGGCCAGGAGAACGTTGGTGAATACCGGGCCCTGACGAAACTCCACCCGCGTTTCATCAGCGGTCTTCAGGAGAACATCGGTGCCGGTGATGTCCGATGGCATCAGATCCGGAGTGAATTGAATTCGGCGGAAGTCGAGATCGAGGCAGGCGGCCAAGGTCATGGCCAATCGGGTCTTGCCAAGGCCCGGTAATCCTTCCACGAGGATATGCCCTCCGGCGAACAGCCCCCAAAGGAGTTGGTCTACAATGTCTTTCTGCCCAACAATGACTTTGGCAATCTCATCCCGAAGGCGACCAAGATCCTCAGAAAACATCTTGATTTGGTTGTCGGCAGTCGGCAAGGGCATACCTCCGCTCTCAGGGTTTCGATACGCACTGGCAGGGAATGCGACCGCAGTTGGGGCAACAGAGGTAGTGCTTCCGCATCACATCCTCCATACTTACCCCTTTGAGATTTGCGACTGAGATAAGCCAGGCAAGGACATCAGCGAACTCCTTCTCCAGATCACGCTTCTTCTTGTCGCGCATGGCCTCGGCTAACTCCCCGACCTCGCTGACAAAGTACAGGAAGGTTGCCTCGACTCCGCGCGCCTTGTCTTTGTCGAGAAACGTATCTCCAAGAACGCGCTGGATTTCTCCAAGGGTCAAGGGAGTGTCAGAACGGGGCTTTTTCGCCTGCGTCATCGTAGGCTTCCTTCAGGTTTTCCTTGTATTGCTCGAACTCGTCCTTGTCAATGGACGAACCCATCTGTTCGAGATAGCCCCAAGCTCGGTCCAGAAACTGCTTGGACTTGGTGCTTCTACCCGTGAGCATCGCGCTCAGAAAAAGCTGCCGCAACACTCCAATCTTCGCATCGCCGTTGAGCAGTTTGACCAGTTGTTCACCGGTATCCAGGGCATCCTTTATGGACTCCTGATCCTCGCAGAGAATGTCAAACTTCATCTGCAACAATTCAGCATTCTGCCCGAGAGCGACAATGGCTTTGCCTATGGACTCCAGAGCCTTATCTTTCTTGCTCTGCTTCAGATAGCATTCGATCAACTTCTTCCAGACCTCAAAACGCTTTCCATCGACTGCAACCGCCTGCTCGTAGTAGTCAGCAGCAGCTTCCAAGTCCAGTCTGCCCTTTGCGTCATCACCCATGGCAACAAGCCTGTCGGCCTGTTCCTCAGGTGTCAATGCCTTCGTGGGAGTGGGAGCAGGCGTAGGCGTTGCACTCACTTCACTTGACCCGGACGGTACCGGAGTGGCGGACTCGCCGGGTTGTTGCGATCCCGACACCGGGCTTGCACTCCCAACTGCGGCGGGCGTTGGCGTGACGTTATCCGTGCCACCGCCTCCGCTCATTCCGATAACCAGAGCAACTATTCCGCCAACCACCACGATGCCGACCACCACGATGATTGCAGGCATGTTGCTTGATCGGCGCGGCTCCTCTTCTTCGTACTCTTCCCGCCGAGGTGTTGTTCTTGCTCTGGTGGAGGGCGTTCTCTTCGTCACAGTGGAGGGAAATTTCTCAGGTGCGAGCTCGGGAGGGTGGGAAGATCTCTCCTCCTGTACCGGGGAATTTTCGTCCCATCGCGTCACGATCTCGCTAACGTCAACCTTCGTGTCCCGGTGAATCTCGTCGAGCGAGCTCTTTGGCGTGGTGGACTCTTCAGTCCCCTTCATTTTGCGGTACCATCCGCTTAGGTCTTCCTGTTCGTTTGCCGCGGTGTTGACAGGGGGCTTTGTGGAGCCACCAGTGATAGTCACTGCGTTCCCGCATGACGGGCACTTGGCCTCTATGCCGGCAAACTTGTCCGGCAACTGCATCCGGACACGGCAATGGGGACACTGGAATGAGATTGGCATCGCTATTCTCCTTGATCTTCGATTTTAGCCCGATATGCAGGGGCGTCAAACGGCAGGGCCGTAGCTGATTTCGTCGCGCTCAAGTTTCACCGAAACAGTTCTCGACACTCCCGATCGATCGATTGTAACACCGAATACTGCGTCAGTCTGCTCAATTGTGCGCTTGTTGTGCGAGATCAAAATGAACTGCGATCGATCGCTGAATTCCCTGAGTAACCCAATAAAACGCTCGACGTTCGAGTCATCGAGGGGGGCGTCGACTTCGTCAAGAAAGCAGAAAGGGCTTGGATTTGCGCGAAACATCGCGAGGATCAACGCGATTGCAGTCAGTGCTTTTTCACCACCTGACAGGAGTGAAAGAGAAAGCGGCTCCTTCCCTGGCGGCCTGACTCGTATCTCTACCCCGGCCTCGAGCACATCGCCATCCAAGAGAATCAACTCTGCCCTGCCTCCGCCGAACAACTTTCTGAAGGTTTCGCTAAAATTGGCCTTTGTCTTCTGAAATGTGTCGACGAACAAAGAACGGCAACGCTCGTTCATTTCCCCAATCAGCGAGTTAAGGGAGTCCCGGGATTTCGTGAGATCCTGCCGTTGCTCTGACATGAAACGATGCTTGTGCTCGACTTCCTCCAATAGGGCAACCGCCTCGAGGTTCACGCTCCCCAAGCTTCTAAGCTTGTTCTCGGATTCGGCGACAAAGGACTCCAGCGCGACCGAGTCATCCGTTTGTACTTGCCTGTCCGCGGATTCTTCAGGAAGCGGAATGCCTGTTTCCTCTACACACCTCTCACTCGCGGCCACCAATTTCGTCTCGTTTTCTTTGGATGAAATCAGCAGCGCCTCGCGCTGCGAGCGGAGTTCCGCAATCTTCTTGTCGACAACCGCAATCTCACTTTTAAGTCGCTCCAATACGGTCCCTTTCCCGGAAAGCGCTCCCTCAAGGTCGACCAGCTTGCCCCGAAGCCCCCTTGCCTCTTCTGCTGCAGCCACAATTCCCGCCCGGATCTCCGTTCTCGCACACTCTCCGGCCCTCAGTTCGTCTATCCCCTGCTGTATCTCCGCCCTGAGAGTCCGTTCACGACCGGAACTTGTTTCGCGTTCATCATCCAGCCTCCGAACGGACTCCAACGCTGATACCGATTTTTCGGCCGCCCTGGCAAGCCCTACCTTGGCATCAGAAAGAGAGGCAAGCACTTCCTCCCTCGCGTTTGAAAGCTCCGCTATCGTTCTGCGCATATCAGAGATTCTGGTTTCAATGCCGCGTTCCTCATCGGAAGTCCCTCCGATTGCGGAGCGCGCCACTTCCAGCCGCCCGGCCGCAGAGCTTGCTGATGCTGCCATCCCGGCTATCCTCTTCTGGATATCTTCATCACTTCTGCGGAGTGCTGCCTGATCATGTCTGTACGAGCCCCTTTTCTCCGTACGTATCTGAAGGGCTACGTCCGCCCTTCTCCGTGCTTTGGAGAACTCGGCAGCCGCGGTAAGCAGTTGGTCGCGTTCTGTGCACAACTGTTTGAGCATGTCTCCGGCTGCCTGATCACTGGTCTCCATCTGAGAAATCCGGGCCGTCAAAACCTTCATCTCCGAACGCCGGATAAGCACAAAGTCCTCTGCTTTCGTGCCAAGCATCTTCACAATAGACCTGTGGGTTGTGGCAATTTCTCCCTTCCTGCTGACAAGGGTCACCCCCTTGGGGATGGGCAAAGACCACGGCATTTCTTCCACGAACCGTACCCCTGCTGAGAGTTCGCCGAATGCGCCGACAAATCCCGCGCTGCACCGCACAAGCTGCCTGCAGGGCACTCCCACATTGAACTCAATCTCTGCGTCCGGAACGAACTCCGGGGACTCCCGGGCGAAGATGCCCTCCCCCGGATCGGCTCCATGGGGAGCGAGCACGGCTGAGATGAACGATCCAAGCAGTGCCTCGACGGCGACTTCCCAACCGGTGACAATATCGAGATGATCGGCAATAGTCGTCGCCGATTCCGCAAATGTCTTCCCACTTTTCTCCTCTATCAGAGTGAGAATCTGCAGTCTCTTCCGAAGTCCTGCGAGTTCACCGGCGCTCTCGCTCGCACGAGTGCGGAGCACTCCAATCTCTTCATCGCAGATTGCCAATCGCTGTGCTGCTTCGGACTCGTTCTTTGCGGCCCGTTCCAGTTCTTCATTCAAATGACCCAAGCTGTCGTCCGCATCCCGGACTGCCTTCTCAAGAGCTTCGAGTCTCTGCGCGTTTCGCGCCATTTCACCTCGAAGCCACTCCATCTGCTCATGCAGTTTGTCAACCTCTGCAGACAATCTGGCAACTTCCCGCTCTCCGTCCGCTTTGGATCGGCGAAGGGTCTCACGCCGTTGTTCGAGGTCTCGGAGTTCCGTTCTTCTCTGGTTCGCTTGATTCTCCATGGCAGATGCTTGCGCCTGCCTCTCGAGTACTAAGCGTTGGCGGGAGGACTTCTCAGAATCAAGGTTGCTGCCCAATTCCCGTGCCTTGGCAATGACAACATCTATTTCCGCTATTCGCGCAGTCAGGCGCTCAATCTCAAGGCTTGATTCCCGACACCTTGCCGCAAGCTCCACTGCCCGCTTCTCATGCCACTTCAGGTCATTCTCGTACTTGCTCGATAAGCCGTCAATTCGTGCCAGATTGCCTTGCATGTCGCCTTTCTCTTCACGCAGGTTAGTAACCTCGACCGACATTTGCTCGTGTTCGGAAGTCAACCTGCCAAATTCGGCCAGGCATACGGCGTATGCTTGTTCGCAGACATCCAGTGCCGCGCGGATCTTCCCATTTGCTTCCTGAATCACTCTATACCTGACAACGTACAAATCGAGACGCGCTCGATCGCATTCTTCTTTCAACGCGGTGAATTTGCGGGCGCGCGCTGCTTGCTGCGCCAGTGAGCGCCTCTGGCTCTCAACTTCACCAAGGATATCGTCCAATCTGGCCAAGTTCTCGTTGACTTTCTGAAGCTTGGAACGCGCCTCGGCGCGTTTCTCCTTGTACAGTAGAATTCCGGCAGCTTCGTCAAATAGAGCTCTCCGCTCGACAGGTGGAAGCTGAACCAACATGTCCACTTTGCCCTGCTCAATGATGGAATATTCGTTCACCCCGAGCCCGGTGCCGAGAAGGATCTCTCGAACATCTTTCAGCCGGACCTTATGTCCATTGAGCAAGTACTCTGAGTCTCCGTCGCGATAGAGCCTCCGCGATATGATCAATTCATCAACATCGCTGCCAAATCTGCCAAGACGGTTGTCGAGCGAAAGGCTGACCTCTGCAAGAGACAACGGCCGCCGTTCGTCATTGCCGGAGAAAATCACGTCGGTCGTATCCTGCGCACGCAATGTCCGTATGCGTTGTTCGCCGAGAACCCATTTCACCGCATCCACAACGTTGCTTTTCCCGCTGCCGTTGGGACCGACAATTGACGTCAGTCCAGCCCCGAAGGTGAAGCTGGTTCGGTCGGCAAATGATTTGAAACCTGAGAGTTCTATTTTCCTAAGTAGCATCGCCTGATCGCATTCCGACCAGCCACAACCTGCCGCATCCCGTGAGAGCACCCGAGCCCAACTCACTATCGAGAGTGTCCGCGAACAAGCTCTGCATCGCGGCACCAGCGCCCGACGCAATACTCACCGGAGAGATCGCAGAGACGGCACTCGGGTTCGAGCCGGTGTGGCCCTCTTGCGTGGCTTTGCAGGCTCTCATTGCCTGCTCGCCTGCAAGTGGAGGAACTCGCACGAGTGTCCACATTTCGCGCAATGGCCATTGGCAATGCCGCTCATGTCAACAGAGTAACCTCGCCGACTGACCAGCGTTGAGCGGCAGCCCGGACACATGGTGTCGTTCCAGTCGCCGGGAGGACAATTCCCGACATACACGTACTTCAGGTATTCCAGCGCAAGCAGACGTGCCTTCTCCAACGTTCGAAATGGTGTCGGAGGATATTTGGCCCGATAGGAGGGGAAATATGCGGAGAAATGCAGTGGGATGCTCGGATCGACCTCGCTGCTGATCCATTTAGCAGTCTGTGCGATGTCATCGTCCGAGTCGTTCTGCGTAGGTATT
>Ga0265297_10004468_pt1 | contig 22841 bp, 28 predicted proteins | sample Munlanlwell13791_FD_192502 | JGI IMG/M metagenome (GOLD analysis project Ga0265297, IMG submission 192502) | Leachate microbial communities from a municipal landfill in Southern Ontario, Canada - Leachate well 137-91 | ecosystem: Engineered > Solid waste > Landfill > Unclassified | place... | reverse complement strand
ACGATGCGGAAAAGACGCGGTCATCGCGAAAAGCCGTCACGGTTATGTAATCTTTAAGGGCCTCATATTTCGCGTGCGTGATCCCCGGCACGACGCACTCTATCTCTTCCTCGGTCACATATCCGTTGACGGGCCTGTTGGCGACAATGGCCGTGCCGTCCCCGGCGGCAAGCGGCTCGCCCGTCGCTATAAGCACGGCGACCAGATTCTCGAGAATGGTCGCGAGGTTCGGGTTATCATCATTTATATATATCCTGCTCGCGCAATCTACCCCGCAAGCATCATAACTTCCGGCGCCCAGCAGTCCCGAATACCCTGAATGCCAGCCTTCTGATTCACTGTCAACGGCATTCGCGGCGGCCCCTTCCGTTCCCGTCCTGAGCTCGGCTACGATTCTGGCCGTCCCCGCCTCGGCTATATACCTTGCCTTTACCGAGTTCATATAAGACTTCGCCGACTTGTATTCATTCTGTGTGCCGGAAACAAAAGATACGCCTATAATGGTAAGCATGCTTAGCACTCCGACTACCAGTATAAGGGCCGTTCCGCGCCTTCTGTATACCTTTATACACCAAAGCATACCTTTTATATACCACTTTGCTTATAATAAATCAAGGGTAATTTTTTGCGAAACTCAGGTATCAGGGCCGCTTATTGGGCTTGAAATAGACTATAATATCGAGGTGGGGCAGGTGGGTCTTAAGGTCTTTCTCGAAAGCCGCGGATATCTCCTCTACTTCCCTTACGGTCATCTCTTCCTTTACTACAAAACATATGTCCACGAATATCTTGTTCCCCGCTTTCCTGGTCCGGATCCTGTGGATACCGAACATCTTCGGCCTGTATTGTTCCGCGACTTTCCGGACCTGGGCCCTGATCTCCTTGGAAGGTACGGCATCGAGCAGCTCCATAAGGTTCTTTTTTACGGTCTTGAGAGGCGGCAGCATAAATACCAGCGCGAGCACTATCGCCATCACAGGGTCTACATAGGGTGCTGTCTCCGGGTAACCGTAGTGCTCAAGCAAATAGCCGCCGTAGAAACCTAAAAGCATGCCGACCGACATCATGGTATCTACGAACCAGTGCATGCCCGCCGCGTGCAGCATTGACGACCCGGAACGCTTCGCGGCCATCCTGAGGAATAAGACTATACCGAACCCGGCAACTACCGATATAGACGAGGCCAATACGGGCATCCAGTAGTTCTTCATGCTCTCGGCATGGATGATGTCCTGTACGGCGAATTTTATGCTTATTGCGCAGGTCGTTATTATAAGGCATCCCTGCAGGACAACGGTGAATGGCTCGTATTTCTCGTAACCAAAGTTGAATATCTCGTCCGGGGGGCTGTGTATCTTTTTTATCGTGGAATCCATCATGCAGGCAACCGCAAGTATAACAAGGCTCGCGGAAGCGTCGAGTATAAGCGTTATGGAATCCACCGCAAGACCGGCGGCGGCGGAGATGAAAAAGAGCGTCAGGGAACCCCAAAGTGATACCTTGGCAGCGGCTGACTGCATCTTTTCGCTTTTTTCGGAAGAAACCTGTGCGCTTGAGATTGCCAAAGTCCGTATACCTTATTTAATATAGGCCTTAATTATTTTCTGTTCTTCTTTGGGCTTATAAGACTTGTCAGTAGGAACGCTCTCTATTTTTTGCACAACATCATATCCGGAGACCACTTTGCCGAATATGGTATGTTTTCCATTAAGTGACGGTGTTTTGGCTGTTGTTATAAAAAATTGGCTGCCGTTCGTGCGCGGGCCGGCGTTCGCCATAGCGACTATACCGACATCATTAAAGGCAACCTCATTGCTCACCTCATCCTCAAACGGCTTGCCCCAGCACGACTGTCCGCCCCTGCCGGTCCCGGTCGGATCTCCGCCCTGTATTACAAATCCTTTTATAACCCTGTGGAATATGATCCCGTTATAGTAACCCTTCTCCACGAGTTTCTCAAAATTCTCGCAAGCCTTCGGGGCTGCATCCGGCATAAGCTGTATCTCGATATTACCCTGAGTCGTCTCAAGGACGACGGTCTTACCTTCCATAGCGAATATCCCTCCGTTGTTGAGGAGCAGCAGGACTGGCAGGACTACGCATATCAGCATTGACCTTTTCATCTCGGCCGTTCTCCTTTTTTACTATTTTACAACATTAAATGTCGGGTGTCTCGTGAAAATTATCCGAGGGAAGCATGACGGGTTCGGGGTGCACCATCTTTATGGACTTCCATTTACCGCTCCTGTACCTGAGCACGGCTACCACCGAAAAGAACAGGAACATTACTACCATGACAGTCCACGCGTTTTCCGCCGCAGCACCCGCCCATAAAAGCATAATCGCAAGCACGCCAACCGACGCCCAGTGCATAGTTACGGACATCCCCATAGCCCAAAGGGTATCTCCTGCCCCCCGCAACGCGCCGATATATACCACAAGCAGGGCTTCCACGAGCACGTAAAGCGAGGCGAGCCTTATCATGAAGACCGCCGTCGGCTGCGCAGAGGTAAATATATGCCCGGCTACATCCGGCCGGAAAACCTTTACGAGCATCCCCGGGAATCCCGCGAAAAGGACCAGTATGACCGCCGAATACATGAAACCCAGCTTGAGCCCCGATTGCACGCTGCGGTGCGCCGTAGCGGGGTCCCGCGCTCCCATTGACCGCCCGACGAGACTGGTAACGCCTATCTCCACGCCTATAAGGGGCAGGAAAGAGACCATGTCCCAATTGAACATTATAGTTGCGGCGGTCGCCGTGACCGGCCCGCGCGAATAGAATATGAACACCATGAAATTGAACGCGAGGTTGTTCAGGAACATCTCGGCGCCGACGGAAGAACCGAAACGCAGGAGCTTGGCCATGACCGCCCTGTCGAAGCGCAAGGCCTCTGGTATATGGAATTCCCTGAGGTTCTTTTTGCTGAAATAGGCCGCCGCCAGCACGGCAAGGCCGCTGAAACCGCCTATCATCGTGCCGTATGCCGCCCCGCGTATTCCCATCGCCTGGCAACCGAACTTTCCGTATATGAGCACATAGTTCATGAATACATTGATAAGCATAGCCGTTATAGATGAGACCATCACTATGGCTGTCCGGCCGATCCCGGAGAAGAAAGCGCTGAAACAGTTCCTGAGGAGCCCCATGACAGACGCCCAGAGAACTATGTTAAAATACAGTTTCTGGGAAGCCAACTGGGACGGGGTGATGCCCGATGCCTCAAACAGCATGTGCGCGAACGGCCTGCAGGCAAGCACAACAGGATATGCTGCCAGCGAGATTATTGCCGCTTGAGAGATAACAACCGCGCAGTTCTTCTTCCTTCGGGCCCCGAGATATTGCGCGGTAAGCGCGGTGGAATAGCCCGTAAGGCCCAGGAAGAAAGACATCATCACAAAACAGGTCAGGCCTCCGCCCATGGCCGCGTTCATCATTTCCGGGCCAAGCCTGGAAAGGAACATACGGTCGGTAAAGACCATTATGGTCTCACACGACGTCGAGACCACCATAGGCAGCGCGATGGCTATCATCTCGCCTATGCTGCCGCGTTCATATTTGGATATATTCTCGTTATTCATCTGTATGGGGGAAAGGTTAATTATACACCCGCGGCGGGGCATAACAAACAAAAAAATCCCCCCGCATTCTCCGGAAACCCGCGGGGGGATTGGGGTGATATATAAAATCGGTTTACATGTCCGGAGGGCCGCCTCCCATGCCTCCGCCGGGACCCCGGCCCATCCTTGACCTGCGCTCGCTCTCCTGCTCTTCCCACTTCGTCATCTGTTCCCCGGTAAGATACTTCTTTAGTATGGACCCGAAGTCAGGCGGGCCTCTGCGGGTGGACGAGTTTTCATTCTTTTCCATCTCCTCTTTTATAAGAGGCAGTATCTGCTCCGCCTGCTCATCGCTCAGGTCCAGGGTCTTCTTCATATCGGAGACTATCTGGTCGGCCGTCATCCTGGGCGGCCTTCCGCCGCCTGACGGCTGGGCCTGGCAAAGTTTCCCGGTAGAAAGATAAATAAGGACCATCAATAAAGCCGCTATTATCCTTGTATCTATCTTCATTCTGCCCCCTTTATTTTCCGTATAAAGCTTTAAGTTGTCCTACGGTAGGATGCCCTTCGTAAAACTCACCCTGCGGGCCTTTATAACCGTTCTTGTGCTTGAACAATTTTACCGGAGTGTATGTGCCGTCGGAATTCGGGATATTTACAGTCACCGGCTCCCCGTCAAGATCGGTAGCCGGCGCGTTCACCACGATATAACCGTCCGGGCAGGCCGTATAATAGACATCCTCGTAGTAATAATAGGTTGCCCCGTTTATTATTACGACATTGCGTGTTTCCGGTATGACCTTGACGACAACACCCGGCGGAGGTGTGATCAAAGTATCGAACAATCCAAAGAGACCGGTCCTGTAAAACTTTCCGTCGCGGTAATGGTACTTGTGCGGTCCGGAAACTACCACCTCTTCGTGATGCGGCCTCCCGCGCCCGGGACTTGTATCCTGCCCGGGCTCCCTGGCCGAAACATCTCCGGAAAACGGGAACGCAATAAAACAATATATTGCCGCTATGCACAATTTTTTCCTTAATGAATAGGCAGGCATATCTTTTCCCCTTTTAAAGATTAGACGAGCGGCAGGTAAAAAGGTTTACATGATTTTTGCGGGCTTCAGGATATCTTCTTCCCCAGCGCAAGGGCTTTTTCGCGGATGCCTTTGATCTCCAGGATTTCCCCGGATTCACGGGCATCAGGCACAAGGAGGGATAAAAATTTCATCTCGCTGTAATCGGCAATAAGCCTGAAGGATTCTTCCACGTTCTTTAACCCGATGTCCTCATAGGCGCTGAGCAGCAGGACCATCGTCTTGCCCGGCATGGGGGACTTGAACGTGTCGGTCGTGTTGTCCCATTTATAAAGGCTGAACATGCGGTCTATAAGGACTTTCAGCTGGGCGCTGGGGCCGTAGAAGTACAACGGGCTCGCGAATACTATGACATCCGCACCGGCCATCTTCCTTAACACGGCGCGGGCGTCATCCTTGATAACGCAGGCGTATTCCTTTGTCTTCTGGCAGGTCCTGCACGAGGTGCATCCGCACACTTTATACTTGAGCCCGGCCGCGCGGATCACCTCGACCCGCGCGCCCTTGGAGCGCGCCCCGAGGGCGAACCAGGATACAAGATTGTCGGTGTTCCCGCCTCGCTTTGGGCTTCCGTTAAGGATTAATATCCTTTTGGACAGGGCCATACTCTTTCAATACCTCTTCCCTCGATGAAGACACCTTTACAAGGTTCTTGCCGACAAATACAAGATACTGGTTCCTGGTCACAAAATCGTTCTGGCTGAACAGGCTTAAAGGCTTGACCTTGTACGTCCACAACTCTTTCCTGAGGCCCGTCTCATCGGAGCCGAGGCTCTCTATCTCGTCCGGCTCACCCCACGTATTTCTTACTTTGTCCATCTTATACCCCGCAGAAGCAGGCGGGGAACAGAAAAGCGGGCGCCTTCCCCCATTATCCTGCGCTGCTATAGGCGCGGAGCCTGTTACAAAATACGCCGCGATAACGGCCAATAATACCGTAAAAATACTTTTGCGCATCTTGCCCTCCTTATAATATGTCGTCATTATATCGCAAGAGCGGGCTTTCCGTCATTAAATATTAATTCGGAACGCGGCAATTACCGGTCAGAACGACCAGTTGACCAGCACCATGAATTCCATCGGTTTCTTGTTGCCGTTGTAGTTGGCAAGGCCGATCTGGAGGCCTTCGAGTGATTTTGTGGCATTAACGACACCGAACTGGATGCCGTGCATCTCCCCTGCATAGTTAAAGAACCCGCCCTGGAAACCGCCGTAATAGTTCTTGCTGTAGTTCATTATGCCCCACTCTATGCCGCGCGACTCTCCCTGCGAGAAGTTCAGGCCTCCGAGCTGGATGCCGTGCATGAAACCAGTCGTCCAGTTCACGAAACCGAGCTGGATACCGCTAAGATCGCCTTCAGTCACGTTCGCGGCGCCCCACTGCAGGCCGATGGCGCGGTTCTTGACGTGGTTGATGAGGCCGATGTCTATGCCGCTGAAATTCTCGTTGGAACCGTAGAGCAGGTTAATGCCGGCACCCTTAACCGATTCGCTTTCAGGGACGATCTGTAGCGGGTTGACTATCGCGAGCTGGAAAGGTTTTTCTTCGGCACGGGCCGATGACGATAACATCACCATCGCCGATAAAACGAACAATACCGCTATTTTCTTTGGCATGTTTTTTCCTTTCAGCTGCCCTCACCCAGACAATGGATAGAAACCGCCTTGTCATTACCGCTATTGGCGCCCGGCAGATATTTTATTTCCACGCGCTCGTCTTTCTTGAGCTTCCACGCCCCTCTCATATCCCCGCCCGGGCACATATCTTTTCCGGAGGCATCGGTGATCACCGTATCCTTTACGACACTGACTTTTACCTTTTCACCGCCGTCCGATGTAATTCCTATAATTGCAAAACGCAGGTTAGGAGGTTTAGGATAGCATTTGGTGACGGATTCGACTTTTCCGGTAAGGGTCTTTGCCTCATCAGCGAAACATAAGGACCCGGCGACCAAAAAGGCAAGTATTAGAGGCAATACCTTCTTCATTTCTCTGCTCCTTTTATTATTCGCCGTATATAGCGGCGATTATCAATCCCATAATGGGGTATTCAACCAATCCCAGGATAGTCCAATATACCACGACGCCGGTAGCCACCGTCATAAAATAATAGGTCGCGAACATCCCCGGAAGCATGCCGACGGCCCAGACGCATAACCCGAAGACAAGCCCCTTGACCAATCTGTTCTTGCCGGGAATGCCTTTGCGGAGCAAAGCGTATACAGCCGCAAGTATTATGTTGAGTATGAATCCGACTATGAGATGGTCCACTCCGGGCGGGCCGTCCATCGGCTTCCAGACGTTTGTCGGCTCGAGCTTGTATACCCAGTTGAACACGCCTCCGCAAGTGACTGTGCCGAAAATTATGCCGAAGATCGATAGCGCTATTGCGGCGATGAGTAGCTTACCTATTTTCATGCTGGCCTCCTTGGTGGGTTATTTAGTTATTAAATATATTCTAAAACAAATCTATCGGCAATAGTTAAAAAGTAATATTTTTTCGCTTTATTTTTTTAACACTCGTAATATTTTAGCTTAAAGGTATAATCATCAATACAAGCTTTTCTTATTTTAACTTTACTTTCATATTTATCTTTAACTATTCTTTTAATAATTTCGACTTGTTCGGATTTGCACTGTAATCCGCAATCAATTCCTATTATCGCTTGTAAAGAAATATTAACAAAAATACGATCGCCTTCCTTTTCACATAATTGTGGCGACACAAATAGTCTATGTTCGTTTTCGTATGCCCATGCAATACTTTTTTGTTTTAATACTTTTTCATATATTTCGCTTATTTCCTTTATACCACTTTGCCAATAACTAATAGGATTTAATTGAGCCCTTTTTTTACTGTATCTAATTTTTATTAGTTTTGAATTTTTTATACCAAAAAAATCGCTATCAAATATTATCCTAAATCCCTTATGGGCATCGGCGTAATGTGCCCACATCAGTATTTCTTGGTAATTCCCATTCGCCTCACCACAAAAACACGATATCATTGCTATCATTTTAGAATCAATTTGTAACTTTTTACATAAAGCTCTTGTGGATTCTGTAAAATCCGAAGCATATTTGTTATTAATACGTTTTCCATAATTATTCTTAATTTCACTTTTGAATGTTTCATATGGTTTATTCGTTCTTCCCGTTGATAAAGCCAAGCTATATAAATGCCTTATATATCTATCATTATGAATGACATATTTATATATCTGTCTTTCGGTTATGTCACTTACGCTTGGAATTAGTTCAAAGGGATCATTGAATTCATTGACGCCACTTACTTTAACTCGCGATTTTTCTAATATATCGATACCGTCAGGTTTAACATATTTGTATAAGATCATCTATATTAATCCTTATATTGCTTATGTAAGCAAATTATAAATATACTAATTTTACACAAATAAATACCTCACCCTAAACATGCGGGTGAGGTATTAATGATGACGAACCGATAATGAGTGGTTGTCATACCTAGTAAATCCTTTTTGAATTGCGCAATTTTATCCCTTGCGTAAACGCGCTGAAAATCTCTGCGATATTTTCAGCGCACGCTACGGGATACTTCGTTACATCTATAAGCGGGAAGTTATGGCTCCCCACGTTGGACTCGAGGCGTGGTTGGGCAAAGCCCTCTAAGTGCAAAGAAATACGTATACTTGTGAAAATGTACCGGCGCCGCGGCCGCGGCACGGCCATCAGTTTATACGATCCTTTGCCGCCTCTCCCACAAGCGCCAAGGCCGGTTTACAAGAACATCGTGGCCATGGCCGTCCAAGTGCGGGAATATCTGATCGAAAATCCTCAAAGAACACAAACCGCCGCGGGCAACCGATTCGGCATCACCCGGGCCCGGGTATCCCAGCTCATGACCATCGTTGAGAACCTCCCGGATAACTTTATTTCTATCATGAAAACGACCGAAGATCAATCCCTGCTTAAACGATTCTCCGGTAAAACCATGCTCCGCATTGCCGCCCTTAGAAACTCGGAAGAAATACACCGAGCTATTAATTCCCTATCCACATCTGCAAAGTAAACTGCGAGCCCTAATCCTTCTTAGCTATCTTATTTTCTTTCTTAAGTATTACGTACGAAGTCCATGCTACGAGAAACAAAGCCGCGTGCGTCTTACTCTGACTACCTAATGCAGTAAAAATAACAATATTCACCATCCAAAGAAAGACAACTAAACCAATCGCCCAACCTTTAGATAGCGGCTTACGAACAATCGCATAACGGATAATCAGTGGCGGGATAAGCCCGATCCCCCATGTTAAGACAAAAGATACAATAATTGTCAGCCACCACAAATTGCCGAATAAATACTCCATAGGAGATGATTCTTGGTTAACGTCAGCCTTCTGCCACTTATCATGGATAATAATACTGTTGCCGATCTGCTGAAATAGCGGAAGATACCCTTTAAAAACACCATAGAGACCGTCTTTTTCCTGCTCTAATCCTCCCACCATACACTGAACGGCAACCATTTTCCTCTCATAAAAAAACATGTGCTGAAGAGAATACATTTTCATTGTCAGACCGGCACGTTCAGATACAGTGGAAAAGATCATCCAAGCACCGATCTGCCCATCATACTTTGTCATCTCTCCATTAATGTAACTGCCTCCCGGAGGAACCATTTCGTGTAAAGCTTCACTTGAAAATGCTTCCTTAGCCATCTCCTCTGCTGGTAAAAGCGAAAGAACCTTCGGTGTGTCCTTGATGATTATTAAAACCATCTTCGTGATTCCATCAGAAGAATCGCCAGAAAACTTCTGAACGACATTTGGCCGTTCACCTTCTGCCGCCTTCCAACTACTCGGATATTCAATGCTGATATTGACGTTCTTAGCCTTGGGGTGATCTTTCGAGAAATATTTTGTCTTATTTCCACCAGCATACTCGCGAACATCATCGTACTGGGCAAAAGCAACTGATGAAGTTATCCCTAATAGAAATAAAAATATTGCAGTTTTTTTGAATAACATCATCGTCAGCTCCTTTATTTAAATCTTATCGACTTCACTGTTTCCATAAAAATTGGTAGACTACGATCAAATTTCTCTGAACCATCAGTAAATGTAATCAAAAATAAGTCAGAACCGTTCATAAAAACTGCCGCCAAATACTTCAAATCATAATCGCCTTCTTGTTGCTTCTTCATACGCGGATCAGTAATTGCGTAAACGCAGTACTTAATAGTTTTACCATCCACAATGATCGAATTTTGATCTTCAATCCTTAAACTAGCATATTGAGGATAGAACAACTCTTCCCACGTCAATTTCTCGACAGTTGTTCCTGAGGGAACACGATTTACTCGTAACATAAAATTCTCGCCAGATCCAAGCTTCCCATAGCTAACAAGAATCCCCTGCCTATCTGAAAATTTTGACCAGCCATCAGGAATGCTCATCATTAAGTTATACTCGGGTGATTGGTATTGTCCCTTTTCGAAGCTGAACGATTGTGCCATTTCTGTAAACAAATCCTTATAATCGTCAAATCTCTTTAAGGCTAATTCTTTTGTGCTATCAAGCGCTGAGAAAGTGATGGTATACAAATGATTATTTCTAACTAACTGAACTTGTTGTGACACGAGATTCTTTTCACTCTCCCTATACATGAACGCCGGTGCCGACAGAATCTCTTTCGCCTCTTTACTGGACTTGATTCCGGACGTCTCCATGAACATCCTTTTCCACAACGCTTCTTCTGAACCAATTTGCATCTGTCCTGAACCTAAAAGAGTCATCATCTCGGGAACATCATTGCTTTCGAAATCTTTTATAGAATATTCTTTTTTGCTATCCAACGGAATAACGGTAATATTCACGTTTTCCAACCCACTGCCACGCTCACTACGGATTTTGACAACAGAATATTTTCCTGTAACATTGTCAACCACATCCCAGCTAGAAGGAAAAAGAATTGAAATATTGTACTTAGTGGAAACGAACTTCTTGTTCAGAATCATTCCGGAAACATCTTCTATCTTATAATCGTTTTCGGCAGAATAGGAGACACCAGTGAAAGGCAAGGAACAAAGGCAAATTAATGTCGTGACCGAAAACATTATTAAAATATTTTTTCTCATAATTTTCCCCTCATTTATTGTTTGGGCATCAGTTGTGATAGTTGCCCCATATAGCTCAACGCCGCCAATAAACCTAAAACTGCAAAAATCGTTAGAGCAGTGTCCCATCCCGTTTTTTTAGCTGTTTCTTTTATGGGGGCAAAAAACATTGCCGGTATAAACAAAATTGGAAAAAATGAACCTATAGAATGAAACCCATCATACCCCTTATTAAGAGTCCATAAATAAGCACCGTAAACAAATACCCCAGTAAATACAATATCCACAAGGACTAATGCCATTCTTACTGAAGGATCGTAAATACTACTATTTACGGCCAAGATAATTAGTTTGATAAAAAACGAGATGCTCATGAGCAAAATATATTTTATGGGCTGAGTTTTCTTTCTCGCCTGAACATAATGACTGCCTTGGGAGGTCGTCGTTGCTGAAGAAGCTCCACCAGCAGTATCCTCTAACTGCGCGCTACAGTTCAAACAAACACTCCAACTATCATCATACGTCTTTCCACATTTTGGGCATCTCTTCATGCGTCCTCCTTGTCAAAATCTTTATCTATAATTCCAAAATTTCTACCAACTGTTTTTCCCGGACTTCAGTCACCCAGCTCTTCCAAACATCCTCACCTACTGCCGGACTAATCGCCATAAAAAGCTTAACCGTCGCATCCCTATAAGGAATCCACAGCCTCTGGACAGCGCGAACATCATCGACCCGGGGCACATTGTAGTCATCGGCCTTCTTTTTGAGATTGGCCATGACCTTTTTATAGGTTTCATTGAGCTTGCGGTCTGCCTCCACAAACGAGCTCTTGGGTGATGGCTTATACCCGGATCGAACCTTCTCGACCAAATCCAAATACCCGTTTTTCTGCTCCATTTGCGATTCAATAATCCAAGCAACGCGGCCAGAACCACCATGCCCCTCTTCATTAGATGCCTTAGAATCGATAAATTTAACCGCTGATGCATATGCCACGTCGATCAATTTGCGGCCTTTCTCATTCAGCTTCTGTCGAATATCTGACAGTCTTTTATTCCGGTTTTTCTCATTCTGATCATCTGCCCTTGAAGCACAGAATGCCATACCGCCGCCGCTTGTGATAAAGTCACAAATATTGAACTCCTTAACGGTGCCGCTCTTCCAGTTCTTATAAACATCCTCCACCGCATATTCCAACTCAGCCGGGGCCCATCCTCCGCGAGACACCAGCTGTAAAATCAACTTCGGATCCGGCTTGCCGAAACGACCGCCTTTTGAAGCCTCCTCTGCAATCACCCAAACATGATACATAGCCTCATCATCATGAGGTGCGACGTTATACTTTTTACAAAAAGCCTTCCAATCAAACGGGCCCGGCTCAACGCTCATTTGAATGGTCTTTAACTTAACATCTTCATCGTACAATTTAATCTTTGGATTGGCCTTCTTCGCTTGCTTATATATTTCGAGCGCTTTCTGAGGATTAGCCCTCTCCAAGCTATTCGCTCGAAACAACAGAGCGTCCAGCGCATAATCCAACGCCTCGTCATGCCCTCGTTTCGCCGCCTCCGAGAAATGGTAAATACTTTCTTCCGGCGTCACGTTATATTTATAAGCAATCGCAAAATGCGCTTCCGGGCTTCCTTTTTTAGTGGCCTTCAAATACAGCTTCTTTGCCGCGTCGCGATCCCCGGCCTCATACACCTGATCAGCTTGCTTGAGATCCTGCGTGTAATTTCCGGAACAGCCTGCCAAAATAAAAAATATGAAACAAAAAATCGATTGAAGTATTCTCATCATGATTTCTTTCGCGCTCTCGTTAAAATATTTTTGCCCCAAAAATTTCATCCGAAATGCTTACTCCCAGCCGATCTCGCATGCAAGATATTCCCTTATAACAATTCGGACGGTTACCCCTGCGCCCGCAAATACAAGATATCGATAACGCCCCGGCTGAACCGTCATCCACAAAACCAAACCGGGATCACTCACAACCAAACGTTGCGAAGCACGGCTACCCACCTCCGGAAAAACCACTGACTTCGGCATCGCCTCAAAAGAATCCCTCATAACCGGATCCATCATAATAAGCGGTGCACAATTAAACCTAACCGGATCATCCAATTGAGGCTCATTCAACTCATAAACCGCATGTCCCCGTGCTAATTTTAATAAAACATTTTTAACGCGCAGTAACTCGGCAGAAAACAACAATCCCTTATCCGATTCTTTTTGAGCCTGCTTTAATCTCGAAACCAGCGCAGGTTTTCTTTGCAAGATGGAACTAATTTTCTTACGTTCAACTGCCTTGTGATCGACTATTCCGCAAACAACGCATTCTATAAGGCATGCGAGATATTCTTCATCGAGTGAAAAGCTCTCATTACACGACTGACATGCAAAGGCAACCGGTAAATTCGTAGGGTACGGTTCATCCAGAAAAACCTTGGAAGGAACGTGGTCCCGAGTCTCCGTCCCTCTCCCGCAATAACAACAAAAACCAGTCTGTCTTTTGTCTCCCAGATTCAGCAACTGTTCCACTAATATCCTCTCGATTGATTTGCCCTATTTGCCACGCCCAATGGAATTCGAGATATCCTTCTTCCCTGCAATCTCATCCTGTGTCGGCTCGCGACCGAGAACGCCCTTTAAAACCCCGGCGTATGCCTTCGATATCTGTTCACTCCGATACTCATCCTCGGAAGGCGACATTTTGTCCTTGGCATACTCGATTTTGATCCGCGCCGGATCCCCGAAGCGACGTTTAAAATTGTCTTTTGCGCTTCTGCCACCCATAATTAATTCTTCATTCCTGCGATCACTCGAGGACAAGTTTTTGCCCAATGCGCAATATTTTCCGGCATCAATTCAAGATTGCTATAAACAAACGCTTCGAGAGCATCAGGATTAAGGCACTCCACATTCTTGGAACCGACGTTTTTATAATAGCCGTTAGCCTGAAAAAGTATCACACTCTCCTTCGACCCACTCCACTTCGAAGCATCCAAACGAGTCCGCCCAGTTTTGACTTGGACTATTGCCCGATGATGATATTTATTGTGAATCAAATAGAACTCATAACTCATTGTGTCCGCTTTGCGAGAATTAGGAACAACTATCCATCCCTTTGTCTGCAAATATATAAAAACAACGTCTTCTGTCTGCTCCGAATCCAGAAAGGTAAAAATGTTCTTAAATTCTTTCGCGTCTACTTCATAATCCGCGATCCCAGACAGCCTGTTCCATAAATAGTACGAATACTTCTCGGCAATCGGATCTTTAATACCCTGTATTGTTCTCGATGGCCTAAAACAAGCAATGACTTTACCCGGCACATCACAAACCGAGCTGATTTTAATTATCCTGCATCGCACCACATTCGTGATGTCGGCATCCTCGGCCTCACGATTCGTATAATACTCCCATCCTGAAACAACTTTCGCGAGGTAATAGATCCCCTTCGTATCACGCGTCCAAATCAAATCGTTTGGCTTTATCTTATGTTTAAGAAACCGCACTCGGGATAATTGGTCGTCACCATGAATCTTCTTGGCTTCTTTCTCATATGCTTCCCATGAAACGCCACTAACGTGGCTCTTGGTTTGCCACCCAAGACCCAGCACCTGCTTTTTAAGACAGTAGGCAAAGGAAGCATCGGGATTTGCCTTACCCCCTTTGGGTCGAATATGGATTCGATATACACTCATTGGAACCTTTAACGGCTATACTTAGCCGTCTCCTCAAGCTTCTCAATCAACTTATTGACCAAATCGGTTTTCTTGATTAAAAACGGATCTCCCATTCTACTTTTCAAAAAATTTCCTAATCTTGAAAAATATCAGCCGTGGTTAACAACCAAGTGATCAAAAATGTTCTTAGCCTGCAATCGGCAAAATTCCGGAGGCAAAGCATTGCCGATCATCAGAGAAATTTTGTTCTTTGTTGCGCTCTCCGGGAATTTATAATCCTTCGGGAATGTTTGCAATAAGGCCGCTTCCCTAGCACTGATACTACGATCTTCCGACGGATGCAAAAAACGTCCTTTCGATGGATTAAGACATCCCCCGGTTATTGTAGAAGAATAATCATTCCACTTCAGCCGACCGTATACGTCGTTAAATCCTACATTTTCTCGTTTATGGCATTCCAGAATATATCGCTTAGGCAAATCGGTTCGACTCCCGCCGTCTTTAGGAATTTGTCTTATCATTTCCATTATTTTCTCGGTATGCTTAGCAACTATTCTATGAAGCGGATCTAGCGTCTCTTCCACCGATTCCATAGAACCGATGCACATCGCAACCGTCTTTTTTATATTAATCCGCGGCGCAATGCTTATTTCATTTAGCAAGGATCCAACTAAAATTAGTCGCCTGCGTCTCTGCGGCACACCGTAATTTGCTACATTTACCACCGCAGTATCGAAACAATAGCCTATCCCTTTCAACTTTTTAAGCATATTCTGAAATTTAAAATAATTTTGAAGCCCTGGTACATTTTCCATCATTATCGTTAAAGGCCTCAATTCATCGATAAATCTGTAATATTCATCAACCAAAGAGTTCCTTCCGTCCCGCACCGATCGCTTTTTGTTTAATCTTCTTAAGGAAGAAAACCCCTGACACGGCGGACAACCAGCTAACAAATGCAGCGGCTCACCTTTTAAGAATTCCCGTATCGATGACGGATCTACGCGACGGATATCCTCCTCAAACACATGCACGTCAGGATGATTGATTCGATAGGTTGCTACGGCAACCGGATCTATTTCACAAGCGGCAATTGTGCGAAAGCCAGCTTGTCGCAAACCCTCCGACAATCCCCCGCAACCAGCAAACAAATCGATAGCGTTAAATATTTTTTTGCTCATGGGTTTCTTTTTATCGAGTTATCTAGTCTTTTAAATAAATGTGACAATAAGCTAAGCAAATCCAAACAATCTTTTTCTGAAAACAGATCAGAAATCTTCAATTCCTCATGCTCTTCATGTGATAACGGATTACGGCCTCCCGCAATGATCCCTTGCGATAAGTGTTGCTGGCCACTTTGAATATTTTTCTTAGTATCAGCCGTAAATTCACCGGCATCGCTTTTTTTATAATTACCCATCACATCCAAATCACCGGTATCTTCTTTAAACACAGCGCCCATTAAACTCATATCGGGCGTTACACCACTACCCGACTTCTGTTTAACCGCATCCGAGTATTTTTTAATGGTCTCAACAAACGCCGTGTAATAATCCTTGTTGATATAATATTGCCTCGATTTCTCTTGTACCACGTGATGCAAGTGACGCCAATGCATAAGAGGATATTCCGGCACAATTTCATGTAGAGCTTTTATTATAGGAACAAATTTTTCTAAAGCGTCCTCTCCGCCTAATGTTTCGATAATTTGTGAAGTATTTGCTTTTACATCATCCGGCATTGTGTTTACCCATTGTTCCGTATCAATGCCCGTCTTTTCCTTCAAATCTTTATCTTTTTTCTCTTTTCTTTTTTTTCGCCAATCAGCATTTACTTGTGAAACTATACCCGAGAGAAAATTTCTTAATTTAGCCATCTCAGGATGTTCCCAGTCAATTGATTGACGATTTGTCGATATCACGTCATCTTCCAATAGATCTATAAAATCCACACTTATCCATCCGGTAAGATATTGGAAAAAATGGCTTGAAGTACTGCTGGAAAAGAACTCCGGAGCATTGACGAGCTTCCCTCTTGAAAAAAGAGTTATTCCGCGTAAGCCGGAAGACGGAGTAATCGGCTTCTCTGCGGTGATCAGATACCCTTTCATTTTTCCATGATATTCGGAATCAGAAGGAACTAATAATGTTGACTCAATATTCCATTCAAATTCTTTATTTAACTGGTCATATCTTCTTTCATTGCTAACAGATATCCTGTCTCCCCTTGGAGTCACAAGAACCAAATTAAAATTTGGCTCAAAAATAAATAACCGGGATAAGTTGTCGGCTACAGTATTAATGTCAAACGCCGTTTTTCTTTTTAACCCTGTCAGAGTAATTATTGTACCGTCACTATCCTCTGTTTTTACATTGACACCGTTTACCTTTGGCCTGTAGGTTCCCTTCGCCGCCATCAAATCGTCCCAATCCAAAACAAATTCATTCTTTATTCCAGACTGCACTGTTGTTATTGTGATTGTTTTCGCAAGCCCGAAGAGCGCAAGCTTACCTAGGCCCTTTTTACCAGTAGGCAGTCGACTGCATTTACTTGACGGCCTATCTCCACCGTCATCACGCCTATTCCTCCCAATTACTAAAAACTTATCGTTTATTTCATCATGGGAAATTCCGATACCATTATCTTCAACTTGAATTTTTTGCGGGACACCGTCGTCCTCATGCAAAGTAACAACTACATTAGTAGCATCGGCATCGTATGCATTTGAAATAATTTCAGCTAATGCCGGAGCAAGCCTGGAGTACATTCTTATACCAAGATGCTTAATCGTTTGCGGATCAAAACGCATTTCAAATGGTGAACCGTCCATACGACTCTCCTTTATTTATTCTGCAATAAATATGCACCAGCTCCGCAATGAAGGCGGTTAGCGATATCCAATCCCATAAACAAACTATTCCGCGCTACAAACTACTTCTTGGTTTTTATTCTCTCCCGAACTCGCTCGGCAATAACATCAGCCTCTTTAAACAGCTCCATAACTTTATTTTTTATGGAATCCAACTGCCCAATCTCATCGGGGCATGCATTCTTTATTTTCTCGTAATCAACCTGGGCAGGCAGATATTTAGCAAAATACCGCTTAATAACTTCAATTTTCGAACCGGCATCGTTGCCGTTTTTCTTCCTTAAAAAACCTTCCCAGTCCCTGTTCCCTTTTTCCGAGTTGCACTTTTTACAGCTTGGCAGAAGATTCCCGATTACATGCCCATACCCGGAAAACCGAAGATCTCTCACAAGCCCGAAAACGTGATCCCAAGTTTCCGCTTCTGCTCCGCAATATACACATAACAGATCCTTTTCGGGATCTTGGCCGAGCAATGCAACGGCTTCTTTGACCGTCTTGGCATCGTATGAATCGCTTGGCGCTATTGCAGAAGCAAAGGCATGATTTATTGTCGTCTGCCTTTTCTTCATTATTGAATACGGCTGCAAATGTGCTTTTATACTGTCAATCTTCATAAAACGCCGGTAATTTTCTTTATGCTTTTATCCAAATTGCGCCGTATATCTTTTTCCCACAAACGAATTACCGTCCAGCCGTCCTTCTTAAGCGTTCTGGTAACCTGCCTGTCTCTCTGTCTATTACGGGCAATCTTCTCTTCCCAATATCCGCAGTTTGACTTCGGCATGATGCACCGGGTCCTGTTGCCGTGCCAAAAATCCGAATCGACAAATACAGCAACCCTTTTTCTTCGGAAAACGAAATCCGGTTTACCGATGATCGTTTTTACATTCTTTGCAAAATATATCTTCCGCCTCCTCAGCTCTTTGGCAATCAACAGTTCCGGCCGGGTTCCTTCCGACCGAATATTCTGCATATTTTTCCTGCGCTGTTCAGGCGTCAAGTTATCCATCTACCTGTCGACCTTATAAAAATTCTTACCTTCCGGAAGTTTAATATTGGGTATCCACAACGGCTCGCCGTCCCATCCCTTATCCTTCTCGCCGTTAATTCTATAAAGCGTAAGAACCGGTACATCTTTGACTGAATCCCCCATTGACCGGTCAACCGGAGACAGCAACGTCCCGGTTCCTTTCGATATACTGCGGTCTCTCCTGACGATCAGCATTGCCCTATTATCCGTATGACTTGCCTTCAACGCCTTGATGCAGTTTACAAAAGCCGTATTTGACCAGTCAGATTTGTCTTCGCTCTCAAAGTTCTCCAAAAGAGTGATAACCCCGTTCAGGGTAGTTTCATGCATTCCCTCGCCCGAATACTGAGAAAGCATATCATCAACCTGTCTGACGTGTTTTCGCTTAGGGAAATTCGGGAAATAATTCACCCCGCCGACAATCACATCCATCAGCCTGCTGTCGACCACATTCGGTCTTGTCGGCTTAATCCCCGGAGGATAAAGAAGATTTATATCCTCGGTACTGGTACTGCTTATCTGCCCTATCAATGCCTTATTGCCGCTGTTTAACTCAATAAAAAGTTTTAACAGCGATGGCGGAATAAAAACACGCATCAAATCAGGATCTCTGTCGTATCCGAACATCCGGCAGTGTTGCCAAAAGGTATCTGCTTGAGGTGCCTTTGCAGTACGGCAGTAGTAAACCGTATGGAGCGCGGGAAATGTAACGCCTCTGCCGAGGCTGTTGCCGCCGACAATAATACTCATCCCTCTTGAACAATCGACCACATTGCTTCCGATTGAATTCATAACAAAAATTTTGATCTGCTCTTCGTTTAGTTTTTGTTTGAGAAAATCATGGATCTTCTCAAAATCCATAAGACTGGGCTTTGTCTTTCGCAGATCATCCCATGACTCCTTGAGAAAATCCCCCATCTTATCTTCAGACACAGCGAGAAGCATTTCGTTTAAGTACTCTCCAAGCCTGCGGGCAATGCGGGTATGGTCTGCGATCCTGACGCTCGGGTGAACAAGAAAATTACAGGCCTGCGCGCTTTTAGACAAAAGAACCTGCGCCCCTGTCACTAAAAAAGTTAACAGCGACATCCGAAGCCCTTCGGCAATAATCTTCCCTTCGTCTCTCAGTTCGTCTAATTCATTCTCCGGGGTGAGTCTGATACAGGGCGACGGCGGATCACAGTAGAAGAAGCTGCCGCCGAGATACCCGGGGCCGGGCGGAAAATAATGCACAAATGACGGTCTCCACCCTGTTGTTTTCGACTGAAGAAACAGCGATTGAGGCGTAGCTGTCACCTGAAGATACATACTGCTGTTGGCCAGCTTTTTCATTCCTTCCAAGTGCCGGTTAATTGTACTCTGCTGTTTTTGATTGACTCTCGTATTCAGGCTTGCGGCGTCTCCCTCGTCATCAATAATAAACAGCGGGCGCCCTTCGCAAAACTTTGACGAAGATAAATTGTCTTTCCAGCGCTTAAGAACCCTGTTGTTCTTTTTAATTACAATCATCACAGGCTTGCGGACTTTAGACTCTATAAACTTGACATCATCATCTTCGCCGCACACTATGAAAGTATCCAGCGCATGTTCCGCCCTTTTTAGCGTCTGTTCATGGAGATAAACGTTATCCGTGGTCAGGAAAACAAAGATCGAAAAACCTTCGTCAGCTGCGGCCGAAACAAGACCCAGAACCTGGCCTGTTTTTCCGCTTTGAACATTGCCGAGAAGTAAACCCGTTAAATGATCGCGGAATGAAAATGTTTTGATGTGTCTTGGAATTAAAGCGTCAATGGTTTGTTTTATCGACACGGAAATGCCGGGAGAGACTGCTTCAATTTTTTTTAGGTAACTTTCAATGTGAATCCCCATTGCCCCTCCTGAAATCCAGTATCCATACGTCAGGTTTCGAAGTGGCAATCAGTTCAAAATTGTCCCTTCCGTAACGCCTGAGCGTGTCCCCTGTAACCGGTTCGCCGACCTTAAGGGCTCCGTAGTTCTCAAGGCGTCCTTTTATCCATCGGCCTAAAATTTTTAGATCGTCTGCCGAGCGGAAATTCTTGCTGTAATCGCCGCTGATTTTGCATCTGAATTTCCAACCGTCATCGGTATAGACCGTTATAATGCTTTCTCTCTCCGGATACCCGGCTTTAGGATATCCCGGCTGGCCCGTAATATCGTTTGAAACGATTAGTTCGACTTCATACCAATGCCTCGGCTTGACAAAGCCTTTCTTATTTTCTCTCCCCTTGCCGAAGAATACATTCAGGTTGCTGTGCGGTGCTTCCTCAGCGCCTTTGATGGGTATCTTAAACGCTGTCGTTGTTCTATCTAAAAGAACCGCCTGCAATTCTTCCTGTGACGGTTTGTCTACGCCCTCATGCCCTTCGAGAAGAGTGTTTTCGCTCTCAACAATTTTAGGCGTATACCCAGCCAGCGGCACGCAGGCATCACGCGACAACCGGATAATGAAATCATTTATTTCTTTTACTGTACTTTGTTCATCTACAAACAGATCCGCTTCATAATGGTTTTGACTGTCGAGAATACTGCTCAAATTCGACGATCCAATCATTCCCGCAAAAGGATTTGTTTCTTTAAGAAAACTGTAAACTTTACCATGGAATTTAAATGCATTGGCAACCAGAACACCGCCGATTTTATTCCCGCGTAAATATTCATCAAGGTATCTCGCGGCGTCAAACTGGGACCGGGTAAATCCTTCAAATCCGTGCATGCCGATCACGATTTCTAAAAAGGACTTCTTATTATCTTCGATGATTTTCTTGAGTTCAGCCAGAGCGTCGGCAGAGATATACCCGGAAGCAATTCGGATGCCGTCTGCATCCTGAATCAAATCTTCAAAGCACGCGATCGTATTCCTTTTCGAAAACCGCACCGGAGGGATATTTGATAAAAGAAATTCCATTAGACGGCTCCTGCTAAAGTCTGTTCCTCAAGGATATGCTCCATTCGTTTCTTGACCGGAATATCCTTAAATTTGCTGTAGACCTCTTGAAGATCGGTGTGCTCATAATCATCCGTAAAAAGAGGCATTAATGCCTTGGCAAGTTCAGCAACTCCTTGAGGCGGGACAGCATTTCCAATTTGACGTCTTACTTCAGCGACGGATCCGATAAACTCAAAATCATCAGGAAATGACTGAAGTCTCGCCCGCTCTCGGTTTGTCAAAGGCCTCGGATCAGGATAATGATATCCCCACGTTCCGCCCCCGCCAGCCGCGATAATCGTCTTAGCCGGTTCTTTTCTATGAATACGGCGGTATACGTGGCTGATCATTCCTTTCACATAATAAGGACTGTCGGTTGGCACATCGGTAAAATTGCCGCCTTCCGGAATAAGTTGAAGCATTTTTACCGTCTTGGAGGCAACGTTCATTTTCTCATTATTAAATTTAACTTTGTCGGCGCCCTTCAAAGCCTCGCCAGCTGTAACATAAGGCTTTTCCCCTGCAGGTCCGTGCGTCGGACGCGGATGGCAGAAATCGAAACCCGTGTCAATTCGTATTCCGACGATAAGAACGCGCTCCCTGAATTGAGGTACCCCGTAGTCGGCAAAATTGTACAATCTCGGCTTAACGATATATCCCGGACTGATTTTCTCGAAATCAGTCACTATCTGCTCAATTGCTCTGCCGTTATTTGCCGTCAACAGGCCTTTTACATTCTCAGCTACAAAAGCTTTCGGCTTTTTTGCGTCGACAAAGCGCAGGAAGCTCTTATACAGATTACCGCGTTCGCCGTTAAGCCCCGGCCGTTTCCAGATCATCGAAAAATCTTGGCAGGGAAATCCTCCCAAAATTAAATCACAGTCCGGAATAGATTTGCTCTTAGGATTTACTTTTTCGATGTCGCCGCAGTGCATAACACCGCCCAAATTCTGCTTATACGTGGCGGCTGCCCATTCGTTAAAATCGTTCGCCCATACGACCTCATATCCCTGCTTGTGAAAACCAAGGTCGAGCCCGCCGCATCCGGCAAATAAAGAAATGATTTTCGGTATACAGCTTTTTGATTTCGTCATTAATATCTCCTGTCAAAAATAAACCGGCAGTCAATGCCGGTTTTCAATTTCTTTTTCTTTTCCATTCTTTCAAATCTTTTTCGATCAACTCTCGAATAATCGATATAATGGACGCATTCTTATTCTGCTTCTGAAGTTCAAGCGCCTTTTCTTTTAGAAAAAAATACTGCTCTTCGCTGATTTCTATCGTGGTCTTTTTCATTTTGGTTCCTTCTGTGGCAAGCATAAGTACACCATTCCTTTGTTAACCTTTATTGCTATATTTATAGCAATATAGTTTACTAATGTCAATAAGAAAGGCACATAAAAACAAAAAACCTCCGCTGGTGATTTTCGCCAGCGAAGGTTTTGCTTTTTTAAAGTCCGGGATTTATTCCTTCAAACTCGGGACTGTGCATCGCTATATTTATATATTTAATGTACCACAGATCAAGCATAAATCAATTCTTTTGTATTAAGA
>Ga0265297_10004467_pt1 | contig 22843 bp, 21 predicted proteins | sample Munlanlwell13791_FD_192502 | JGI IMG/M metagenome (GOLD analysis project Ga0265297, IMG submission 192502) | Leachate microbial communities from a municipal landfill in Southern Ontario, Canada - Leachate well 137-91 | ecosystem: Engineered > Solid waste > Landfill > Unclassified | place... | reverse complement strand
GATTCAGCCCATCTTCCATTTAAAAATGGTTCATTCAGATCCGTTATTGCTAATAGTACCTTTGAGCATATAGAGAATTTGGATTCATCGTTAAATGAGGTGTATAGGGTGTTGAAAAAGGATGGACTATTTGTTTTTAGTGTTCCTTTGAGGGCATTTAATTTCGATATTACAAATAAATACGGTAAGGCTAAATCAGAAATAATTGACAATCGCCTCAAACATATGAATTATCATTCAAAGTCTGAATGGCTGACAAAGTTAAAAGATTACAGTTTTAAAGAAATAAAAACTCAAACATATTTTTCTGAAAATGTGTTAAAAATTTGGTATAGATTATTTAAAATATATACATTTAAAATAGACAACAGTGAAGTTTGGTCGTTAATTAAAGATTATTTAGGAAATAAATTTTATGTAAAAAATTTGCATATAAGACTATTAGATTGGCAGATTGCGAGAGCTATAATGAAAAATGAAAACATAGGAAGAAAAATGATGATATTTATTTCTGCTCGAAAATAATTTAATGAAAATTGCGATCTTTCACAATTTACCGCCGGGTGGTGGGAAAAGGGTGTTGTATGAACAGGTGAAATACTTATCATCCGTCCATGAAACACATTTGTATGAAACTGAAAAGCAAAAAAAGTTTCTGGATGCCGGTGAATTTTCTAATAAAAAATATCTACTAAACTTTGACCTCAAAAATCGTTTACCGGGAATATTGAACAGGCTTTATAAGGATTATAAAAACTTCATCAAGTTAAACAATCATCATAAACAAATTTCCGGGATAATTGATGATGGTAATTATGATGTTTGTGTTATTCATCCTGACAGGTTCACACAAACCCCTTTTATTTTAAGATATTTAAAAACACCGACTTTATATTTCTGTGAAGAATATTTGAGAATTTGTTATGAAAAACAGCTGATCTTTAATGAACCCGTTATATTTTATAAGAAATGGTATGAATTTATAACCCGAATCTTCAGAAAGAGAATTGACAAAACAAACGCCATGTATGCAGATAAGGTTGTGGCTAATTCAAAATATACCAAAGAAAATATCGACGAAGCTTACGGCATAACATCCCGATTTTGCCATTTAGGAGTAAATGCAAAAATATTTCGAAAAACTACCGATAGTAAAAGAAATATGATTTTAGTAATAGGAGAAAAAGATGTCACAGGAGATTATCCATTCATAAAAATATTGTCGGAGTTAATTAAAAAATACGGAATAAAAATCAAAACATTGGGTTTTTCGAAAGGCAGATTGGAAGTATCCGATGATAATATTCTGGCAGGGGAATATTCGTCTGCTATAGCTACTGTCTGTGTAAGTTTTAATGAGCCATTTGGTTTGGCTCCTCTGGAATCCATGGCTTGTGAGACGCCTGTGTTGGCGGTAAATGAGGGTGGATATAGGGAAACAATTAATGATGGAATAACCGGCTATTTATTGCCGAGAGAGCCAAGAGTATTTGCGAAGAAAATTATATATTTATTAGATAATCCCGACATTTTAAAAAAAATGGGAAAGATGGGAAGAGAGCATGTTAAAAGATACTTTACATGGGAAAAGCATTGCAAATGTCTTGAAAAGTATTTAATTGATGTTGCCAAAGATAAAAGAGTTTTAAAAAATGAAGAAGATTAAAGTATCGATAATTTATACGAACTATAAAAGCTTTAGAGAACTAAAGGAAAGCATTGCTTCAATTGATAAATATAAGCCTAAGGAAAATTACGAGATTATAGTGGTTGATAATGAGGTAAACCCAGAAGTTGAAAAGTATTTTAAGGGTAAAAGTAATATTAAATACATAAAAGCATCAAAAAACCTGGGTTATGCGGGAGGAAATAATTTGGGTGCAAGATATGCTCTAGGTGAATATATTTATATCTTGAATCCCGATACAAAAACGGTATCAAATATAATTGATAATTTAACTTTCTTTCTTGATAGAAATAAAGACGCTGCGATTGCCGCGCCGAAATTGGTAGATAAGGAAGGAAAAAGAATTCAGCAGATAGCACCAAAGAAACTTACTCCATTACGATATATTTTCACGTATACTTTCATGGTAAAAATATTTCCCAAAAATAAGATAAAGAAAGAATTCCTAAAGGAGGATACGGAATTAAATAAACCTTATGAAGTTGAAGTTATTCCCGGATCGGCCTTTTTGATAAGAAAAGATGTTTTTTATAAATTAGGGGGATTTGATGAGAGGTTCTTTTTATATTTTGAGGATAACGATATTTGCGACAGGGTAATAAAAACAGGATGTAAAATTTATAAGATTCCGTATACTAAAGTATTTCATGATTGGAAACCTATAGAAGGAGAAGAAAAACTGAAAAAGATATTTGAAGAAAGCAGAACTTTATATTTTAAAAAACATTTTGGATTTGTAAGCGCAATGCTGGTCGAAGTATTTTCCAGAACTTGGTGGAGGAAGTGACGCAAGATGAAAAATATTCCTGAAATATCGGCGGTAATTCTAACAAAAAATGAAAAGAAGAATATAAAAGATTGTATTAAAACTCTTTCTTTTTGTGATGAAATTGTTGTCGTTGATGATATGTCCTCCGACAATACAAAAGAGATTGCCTTAAAACTTGGAGCAAAGGTATTTGAAAGAAGGATGAATAAGAATATTTCCGAACAAAGCAACTTTGGAATGAAAAAGGCCTCGGGTGAATGGATTTTGTTTGTCGACGCCGATGAAAGAGTAAGTAAAAAACTATCGGAGGAGATTGTTAAACAAACTAGAGAATGCTCTTTGGAAATAAATGGTTTATATATAAGAAGAACGGATATCATGTGGGGGAAAATACTTATTCACGGAGAATCTGCTAGCGTTTTACTTCTTCGTTTAGTAAGAAAGGAAAGCGGATATTGGAAGAGGCGTGTTCACCAGAAATTTATTATAAAAGGAAAAACGTCAGTTTTGGAAAATTGTCTTTATCACTATCCGCACCAAAGTGTTTCCGAGTTTATTATGTCTGTTAACCGTTGGTCTTTATGGCATGCTTTAGCCAATTATGAAGAAGGTAAAACTTCATCAACTCTAAAAATTGTATTTTGGCCCATATTACATTTTACTAAAAATTACATTTTCAGGTTTGGTTTTTTAGATGGAATACGGGGTTTTATTTTTGCCGTTATGATGAGCTTCCACTCATTTTTGGCATGGAGCAATTTGTATGTCAAACAAAAAGAATAAATCGGAAGGTAATAAGTTATTTAAAAATAAATATTTTGTAGTTGCTGCTTTAACATTAATATTTTCTTACATAATTATATTTCCATTTGGCCAACTGACAAAATTAGAAATATCAATTTATGGCAAGATAATAAATTTGCAGGGTATTGATATTATCGTTATTTTTACAATACCCTTTTTATTAATTTTAAAAAGACCGAAAATATCAAAGCTAATTTTAGAATTTTTTATATATTGTATATTTTCACTTTTAATATCGTATAACACTTATTCTAAAGAATTAATATTTCTGGGATCTCTTTATTTGTTTAGACTATTTGCGTATTTTTCTTTTTTCAATTTGGTATGGAATGTATTTACTCATTTTCCATATTATAAAAATTTTTTCTTCAAAGCGATAATTGCGTCAATTTTTTTATCAGCTGTCTTTGGGTGGTATCAATACATATCTTTTACCGATTTAACCTATCTTAAATTTGCCGAGTGGGATGATCATTGGGGAAGGCTTGTGGGTACATTTCTTGACCCTACTTTTACGGGAATTATACTAACAAGCGGTTTTTTCTTATCTATGACAAAATTTATATATAGTAATAAAAAGGTATATTTATTTTTAAGTATTTTATTTTCTTTGACCGTACTTTATACATATTCCAGAGCTTCATATCTTTCTTTTTTATTAGGGCTCGTGTTAATACCATTAATAATTCGAAGGAAACAAACAATTAAATACAGCTTGCTAATTTTATTAGCTTTTATTGCTTTTATGCCTTTTTTACCGAGAACTCAGGGAGAAGGTGTAAGGTTGGAAAGAACAAAGAGTATTTTATTAAGAATAGAAAATTATAAAGAAAATATTATGCTAATAAAAAAATACCCTCTTTTTGGAGTTGGTTATAACAATATTTGCTGGGCGAGAATTGAAGAATTTTCAGATTCAATAGATTCGCACTCTTGTTACGGCTCAGATTCAAGTATTTTATTTGTTTTTGTTACAACGGGAGTAGTCGGATTTATACTATTTTCAAGAATAGTCGTCTATGCTTTTTATAGTAAATATAAGTCAGAATATGAAAATTTTTATAAAATATTTTTAATCCTGGTTTTGGTTCATAGCCTGTTTTCGAATAGCTTTTTCTATTCATGGGTTCTGGGTCTTAACGCATTATTTTATGCCGCCGCCGCTAAGGAGTGAAAGTAACCGTTAAATTAGTTTCGGTAGTATTTCCTGCAATATCTTCTGATTTTATATTAAAGTTATTTACACCTTCTTGAAGGTTTACGGAGTGTGAAAAACTACCATTAGATTCTACAATTACTAATCTATTATTGATTTGAATTTTACAATTTTCTTCAGATTTTCCTTCTATTAAAATTTGTCTTTGTCTAGAACCATAGAAATCTTTATTATCAGAAGGTGTGGTTATTTCTAAAACGGGCGGTTGTGTATCGAAAATAACCGTTTGGGTTTCACTTTTTTGACTTTCATTTCCTGATGCGTCGATTGCTCTTGCGTAAATATAATTTTCGTTCTTTTCAAGCTCTAGGGAGGTATTGAAATTGCCTTCAGAATCAGAAATTATCTCTTCATGTTTTTCGTTTGTATATACTATTACCTTAATTCCGGGTTCGGTATTACCATTAATTTCTATGTTTTTCTCTTTTACAGCTATTGGCAGGCTTGATATTCTGGGGGGGGGAGGAGGTGTTGTATCATTAATTTCGACGGGAACGGAGCTTTTGTTTATTTCTGTAATCAAAGCAGCAAATTTGACAACCGCAGGTAGCCCAAAGAAAAAAAGAAGCAATACGGAGACAATTGTAAGAAATATAAAAATATAAGCTTTCTTTTTGTTCCTTATTTCCTCAATATTAGAACGTCTTGAATACATAAAATAATTTTTATAAAGAAACTGAGCCAGGAGTGGGAATCGAACCCACGACCTAAGCTTTACGAAAGCCTCGCTCTGCCGACTGAGCTATCCTGGCGATGCGCGGTTTGCTATTTATTTAATCCGGAATTTTGGATACATCTGTCTTTAATAATTTCATAGGAGTAATTATCTTCAAATGCGCCTTCTTGACTATAGAAAAAACCACTGGATCTTGCTGCAATTTCACTGCAACTTGACTTGATGATCAAGGGTTTGTACTGAGCGTATGCGGTCCAACCGATTAAAACAGCTATGAAAAATATTAGTAGAAAATACCACTTACTTTTACCTTCTGGTTTAAACATAAAAATATTTTAATATTTTTTACACTGTTAATAAAAAGTTTGTTTGTATGACACACTGTTGTGTTATAAAAAAGTCGGTAATCTAAAATAGCTACGGAGCACCATATAACTACACCGTAAACTTTATTGGTTGCGAACCGCTTTCCCGTAAATTATGAGCGGGATACGGGAATCGAACCCGTCTTTCCACCTTGGGAAGGTGATGTTGAGCCGATCAACTAATCCCGCACACGATAATTATCGCTTATTGTATAAATAAAATCAATAATTTTTGTTTTGGGATAATTGATTATTTATTTGGTAAAGAAAGTATATTGCCCGGATGAATTATATTAGGATTATTTAAATTGTTCTCATTAGCAATATCAATCCATTTGTAGCCGTCGCCATATGTTCTTAAGGCAATATTCCACAGAGAATCACCTTTAACAACAGTATATTCCGAAACGGATATTGGATCCTTTTTATCTACAGCTTCAGCTGTTTCCGATTTTGATTCAACATCTGGAATTTGCAGATTTTGACCGATTTCAATACTGTTTTCTAAAGCTAAATTATTTTCTTTTGCGATATCAACCCAGTTATAGCCACTACCGTAATATTTTTCAGCAATTTTCCAAAGGCTTTCGCCCGCCGCAACCGTATGTACATTCTTTGGTTTATTCAAATCATCATCATTATTCTGAGGAAGCGGTGTTGCAGTTTGGGGCATTGTTGTGGGTGTTTCAATCGCTCCTGCGATACGCGGAGCGACGTCAGGAATTGTTATCTCTTCTCCAACAGAAACACTATCGGGGTCGGTGATACTATTTTCTTTTGCGATATCAACCCAGTTATAGCCACTATCGTAATATTTTTCAGCAATTTTCCAAAGATCTTCACCTTCTGAGACTACATGTGTTTTGGGTAGAGAAGACTTATTTTCTGTTTCTATTGTAGATATGGTTTGACCTTTTTTACCATCAAAGTAATTAACTACTAATATTCCTGTAACAATAATTACTACTGCTCCCAATAACATGCTTACTGTAGTTTCATGGAATTTTAGGTACTTCAAAATGTCTTTTATGTTCAAAATAATCACCTCCCTACAACATATTTACTTATATACTATGAGAAATGAACCAGGCAGCATAGGAGGACAGGATTTAAGTAGCCTGAATTTAAGCTATAAGGCTAGATTTGTCAATAGCATCATTACATTAATATTTAAAAAGCGTTATTTAAAGAAATTAAATTCAATGTATATGTTTTTTAATTATTAGTGAATTATATTTAAAGCATTTAATAATTACATTTTGATTAAAGTATTTTATATTTAGTTTCTTGTATGAATAAATAATTTACCGAAGATCCGTGAAAAAAATGATATAATAATGTACTCTATCACAGATGTGCAATATCATTTATATATTTATGATAATTATTTCACGATTTATATAGAATGCGTAAAAAATATAATGATATCTATTTAATAATTATTTTACGTTATTATAAATATAATTGAACAACTAAAAAATATGATATATAATTCTTTAGATATGGGGCTGTAGCTCAGTTGGTTAGAGCGTCCGCCTGTCACGCGGAAGGTCGCGAGTCCGAGTCTCGTCAGCCCCGCCCATATTTTTTAACTTCAAAATTAGTAATACCCTTAACGGAACTTAGAATTTCTTGCTAAAATACCTGTATGCAAGAAAAAGCATTACAGACTGTTGAACAAGTAACAGAAAACTTGCAATATTATGTCAACGATAAACTAATAGGTGTTTATTTACATGGTTCATTAGCTATGGGTTGTTATAACCCTGAATCCAGTGATGTTGACATTCTTGCGGTTGTAGGAGAAAAAATATCAAAAAAAGACAAACAAAATCTGGGGAGTATGCTTGCTGAAATATCAGTTAAAAACTCACAAAATATCGAACTAAGTATAATACTATTAAATGAACTAACAGTTTTCAAATATCCCACTTCTTACGAGTTTCACTTTTCAACAGATAATAAAAGGGATTATGAGAAAGGAAAAATTGATTTAGAAGATAATATAACTGATTCGGATTTAGCTTCACAAATTGTTGTAACAAAAAAGTTTGGAAAGGTGTTATATGGTAAACCAATAGACGAAGTATTTCCAAATGTAAACGACAAATATTATTTAAATTCAATAGCAAAAGATTCTGCTTGGAGTTATAGAAACATTATTTATGGACCAAATACTGGAACTTGCAGAGTTCCACCCTATGCGGTATTAAATTTTTGTAGAGTTCTGGCGTTTATTCAAGACAATAAGATAACATCAAAAAAGACAGGTGCGGAGTGGGCTTTGAAGAACCTTCCAGAAAAGTTTTCTCCTATCATCCAAGCCGCAGCAGGTGAATATAAAAAAAAGGATCATCTGAAGAAATAGATTGCGTATTGTTAAAGGAATTCGCGCGATATTCTAAGCAAAAGATTAATACTTCTAATACATATAAAAGTTACTGAGATAGTTAACTAGGGCCCGCAAAAATATATTTTTATCTGAAAATATCACTAACTAATTATTTTACTTCTTTAAATACGTTAATTGAGTGCTTATGGAACCTTCATCGTAATTTTGTAATTGAGTGTTTCAATGAATGAATTACTAACGGTATAATTAATTTAATGAAGATGCACAAAGGTATGACAAATTTGGAAATTGCGGAATTGCTCCGTGCCGTGGCGGCTGCATATGAGATAGAAAACAAGGATAAAAATAAGTTTAGAATCATTGCGTATGATAAGGCGGCTGATGCGGTTGAGCATGCCTCAAGTGAACTCAAAGACCTTTGGGATGAAAATAAGCTTGAAGAAATTCCGGGAATTGGTGAAAGCATTTCGAATTATTTGGGAGAAATATTTAAGACGGGAAATTCAAAACACTTCGAAAGTATTTTAAATGATTATCCTCCACAGGTATTTGAATTAATGGCAATTCCAGGTATTGGCGCAAAAAGTGCTATAAAATTAACGAGAAATTTAAATATTGGTGAGAAGAATCCTTTTTCGGATTTGGAAAAAGCCGCACACAACAAGGAAATAGAAAAATTACAAGATTTCGGGAAAGAATCACAAGAAGATATTCTTAAAGAATTGAAGTCATTTAAAAAAAGAAAAAAGAGATATTTATTACCATATGCAGACGAAGTTGCAGAAGAATTAATTGCATGGTTAAAAGAAAGCAAGTTAGTTAAAAGAGTTGATAAACTTGGATCTCTGAGAAGAAAAGTATCAACGATTGGAGATATAGATTTATCCGCAGCAACCGAGAACCCCAATGAGGTGATAGAACATTTTACAAAATATCCGAAGATACAAAGGATTATAGAAAAAGGAGATAGAAAGGCATCGGTAATTCTTCCTTCAGGTGTTCAAGTTGATTTAAGAGTACAACCGGTAAGTTCTTACGGTTCGCTATTACAACATTTTACTGGAAGCAAACATCATAATATTGCATTAAGAGAATATGCGCTTAAAAAAAACCTTAGTCTATCGGAGTACGGTATTAAAAAGAAAGGAAGTAGAAAGATAATAAAATTTGAAAACGAGGAGGATTTTTATATATATCTTGATTTACAATGGATTCCTCCCGAATTACGAGAGGATACTGGAGAAATAGATAGGGCGAGATTATCAAATAAAACACTTCCAAAGTTAATAGAATTAAAAAACGTAAGGGCAGATTTACAAATTCATTCAGATTTCGATATAGAAACAAGTCATGATTTAGGGCTTTCTTCCATGGAGGATATAGTAGATAAAGCCAACTCACTAAGATATGAATATGTAGCGTTTACAGAACACAATCCAAGTAAAAGTAAACATTCGGAAAACGAAATAATAAATATTATCGAGAAAAAGAAAGAAACTATTGATCACATAAATACATCATACGTGAAATCTGTGAAAGGTAGTTTAAAACACGTTTACAATAGTCTTGAGATAGACATACTTCCAGATGGAAGCCTTCCTTTAAAAGATCAAGCTTTAGAAATACTGGATTTTGCGTTGGTTTCAATACACTCAAGCTTTAAGATGTCGAAACTAGATATGACCAAGAGAGTCCTAAACGCACTTTCCCATCCTAAGGTAAAAATATTTGCCCATCCAACAGGCAGAAAACTAGGTTCGAGAGAGGGGATTGAATTAGATTGGGATAAAATATTTGATTTTTGTATAAAAAATGATAAATGGTTGGAAATTAATGGAGATCCGATGAGACTGGATTTACCTGATTATTTAGTTAAAGATGCGGTTGAAAAGGGAGTATATTTGACTTTAGGAACGGATGCGCATCACGCCGATCATATGGATAATATGTTTTACGGAGTTTCAGTAGCTCGTCGCGGGTGGGCGGAAAAGAGAAATATTATAAACACAAAAAGCTTTGAGGATTTTAACAAATTGATATAATATATATTATTAAATTTATGACGAAGGGTGGTGATTAAATATGGGATTATTAGTTGTTATGATAGTTGTTCTCGCAATAGTGGCACTGTGGGTAATTACAACATACAATTTTTTTGTATCTAGTAAGGCCAGGATTAAGGCTGCTGTACAAGAGATAGGAAACCAGCTAAAAAGACAAACGGATCTTATACCGAACCTTGAAAGCTCTGCCAAAAGCTATTTAAAACACGAAAAAGAAATATTCGAAAAACTGACAAATGCCAGAAAATCTATAGAAAGTGCGATAAAATCAGGCGATGTTCAAAAAATGGCGGACGCTGGAGGAAAACTGGCATCTCTTATTCCAAACATCCAACTTGTTGTTGAAAGCAATCCGGAACTAAAAGCATCTGAAGTTGTATCAAAATTAATGGATGAGCTGAGAGATACTTCCGATAAAGTGATGTTTTCAAGAAGGCTTGTGATTGATTTAACTGCGGATTATAACGTAAAAAGAGTAAGTGTACCAACAAATATCGTTGCTACAATTTTCGGTTTTCAGGAACAGCCGGGATTAATCACCCCTGAAACAGGTGAGCATTTAAAGGTCAGTGACGAGGAAATGAAGACGCCTAAAGTAAAACTGGATTAATAAAATGAAAAATATTTATGAGGTACAAGCAACCAATAAAAGAAAAAGCTTATTGGTTATGGTTTGTTTTACGGTTTTTATCGCTTTATCGGTATTCGTAATCAGTAAAGCGATGGGTAGGTATTTGGGATATGAACCGGGGGGGATTGGTATTGCCGGACTGGCACTTATAATATCAGGATTTATGAGTCTGGGGGGGTATTATTTTGGTGATAAAATTATTCTTTCAATATCTAACGCAAGACCCGCCGACAGAAAAACTGACAATATTTTTTATAACGTAGCAGAAAATTTAAGTATAGGAGCCGGAATACCTAAGCCTGATTTATACGTGATTGACGATACTGCTCCGAATGCGTTTGCTACCGGTAGAGACCCCGAACATTCAGTAGTATGTGCCACCAAAGGTCTTTTAGAAAAATTAAACAGGACGGAGATTGAAGGTGTTATAGCACACGAACTTTCACATATAAAAAATTACGATACCAGACTTATGACAATAGTATCAGTATTAGTTGGTTCAGTTGCTTTATTGTCAGACTTTTTTTTGAGATCTACATGGAACGCAGGCAGCAGCCGTAATAACCGCAAGGAAAGCGCCGGTGCTATAATATTTGTGATTGGAATCATATTTGCATTAATTTCACCAGTAATAGCAAACATGATAAAACTGGCAATTTCTAGAAGGAGGGAGTTTATGGCAGACGCAGGTTCTGTCTCTATTACAAGACAACCTTCGGGGTTGATTTCTGCATTAAAAAAGATTGCATCCGACCGAGAACCATTGGAAGTTGCAAATAAAGCAACGGCTCATCTTTATATAGAAAATCCTTTTAAAAATAAAAGAAACTCAGCCATTGGCTGGTTTGCAAATCTTTTTAATACACACCCACCTCTTGAAGAAAGGTTGAAATTACTGCAAAAAATGTCGTAATATTTTATAAGAAAAATATGTTTTATATAATCTTGATATCAACATTAGCCTTATTATTGATATATATGATGTATAGGTTAACTCAACGGCGCTAATATACTATTTGCTGTTGATAAGTAAAAATAACTTTCTGAGAGAAACCACCGTAGTTCCCCAAGCCATTAGAAGCCAAGTTGGAATATGAGAAAGCAGATTGATATTAAATTTTAATTGCCAGTTATCGAATGTAGTTATGCCTATAAAAATAGGTAAAAAACAAGCCAAGCCATACCAGAATAAATCACCCTTTTCTCTGAGAAAGACAAAATAAAAAATAGTTACTATACCTGTAAAGTAGTTCAAGACGTTTATTGAGGGCATCAAAAAAGCAACGGTGAAAAGCCAGCTGAAATAAAGTACATAAAATATAACAATAACATTTTCTTTCCTCATATTATTTAGTCTATCAGATTTATTAATAAAAAATATACTTATAATTTTTAAGTAAGTCAGGCTGGTTAAAAGTGGATTAATGAGTTAAAATCACATCATGAAAAGTAAAGTAAAAGTTAAGATAGACAATGTTAAGCTTGTTGAAAAACTCTCAAAGCTGGAAATAGAGGAAAAGGATTATTTTACAAAACAATTTAATGAAACATTGTCAGTTGTTGAAGAAATAAACAACTTAGATACGCAAGGGTTGACTCCGACAAATCATGTTACAAATTTATCCAACGTTTTTCGTGAGGATAATATTGATGAAGAAAGGTTATTAAGTCAAAAAGAAGCCTTATCGGGATCAAGATGCGTCTTTAACGGTTATTTTGTAGTAAAAGCGGTATTTGAAAATGAATAACTTAACTATTAAAAACGCCAGGAAATTATTTGTCGATAAAAAGATTTCATCGCATGATTTGGTTAAATATTATCTTGAAAGAATTGATAAATATGATAATAAACTGAATTCATACCTAACGGTTAATGAAAAAGCGTTGGAAAAATCCAGAAATATTTGTAAACCTCCAGATAAAAATAAACCACTATTAGGGATACCGATTGCGATAAAAGATATTTTTCTTTCTAAAAAATTAAGAACGACTGCAGCTAGCAAGCTGTTGGACGATTATGTACCCATGTATTCAGCGACGGTTGTTGAAAGGCTTGAAAACGCGGGTGCAATTATATTGGGAAAAACAAACCTAGACGCTTGGTGTCACGGATCTTCTACGGAAACATCCGACTATGGCCCGACACTTAATCCTTGGAATTCGAGACATTTATCGGGAGGTTCGTCAGGTGGCTCTGCGGCTGCTGTTTCAGCGGATTTATGCACGGCAGCAATAGGTACGGAAACAGCGGGATCGGTTAGAGGACCTGCGGCTTGGTGTGGCGTTGTTGGATTTAAACCAACATATGGCAGAGTAAGCCGTTATGGAGTCATTGCTATGGGTTCTTCTTTAGATTCACCGGGACCAATTACAAAATCTGTTGAGGATGCATCTTTACTTCTTAGAATTATTGCAGGGAAAGATGAGTACGACGCAACAACATCGGATATTAGCGTTGATAATTATTTAAATGAGTTAAAGAAAAAAAGAAAAAATTTAAGAATAGCCTTCGCGAAAAATTATTTACTTAAAAATATGGACGACCGTGCAAAAAAAGCGATTATAGATACAACAAAGGTGTTTAAGAAAATCGGCGCAGAAGTTCGAGAAATAATAACACTCGACCCCAGATATGCTATTGGTGTTTATACTATCATTCAGAGATCTGAGGTGTCTTCTAATTTATCAAGATTTGACGGAATTAGGTTTGGTAAGGATAGAAATTACTTTGGTCAGGAAGCTAAAAGAAGGATTATGTTGGGAACTTTTACACTGTCATCGGGTTATCAGGACAAGTATTACAAAAAAGCGCAAAAGGTAAGAACGCTTTTTATAAACGACTTTAAAAGAATATTTGAAAATTTTGATTTAATAATTACACCAACAATGCCGGGGCCGGCACCAAAAATTGGCGCAACTAAAAATCAAGCAATGTTTGGAGAAATGGCCGATATTTTATCCGAAGCGCCTTCTATCGCGGGTTTACCCTCAATATCTGTTCCTTGCGGATTTGTTGATGGTTTACCAATAGGTTTAAGTATAATCGGTCCGCAATTTTCGGAGAAAGTTATTTTAAAAGCGGCATACTTATATGAAAGATTTACCGACTGGAAGAATTTTAAGCCTAACTTAGAAAATCTATGAAAGTGATAAAAAAGCTAAATCCCACAATAGGTATGGAAACGCATGTTGAGTTAAGAACAAAATCCAAAATGTTTTGCGGATGCCCCGCAGATCATTTCGGAAAACCTCCTAATACTCAAACGTGCCCTGTCTGTTTAGGGTTACCTGGAGCACTTCCGGTTCCCAATAAAAAGGCCGTTGAGTGGACGATAATACTTGGGCTTGCTCTAAATTGCAAAATAAACAAAGTTTCAAAATTTGACAGAAAACACTATTTTTATCCTGATTTACCTAAAGGATATCAAATTAGCCAGTACGATGAACCTTTGTGTTCGGAAGGATATCTGGACACGAAAGAAGGAAGAATAAGAATAACAAGGGTTCATTTGGAGGAAGATACGGGAAAGCTTCAACACAGAAAGGTTGATGGAAAGAATGTAACGTTGATTGACTTTAACAGAAGCGGTGTTGCTTTGGTTGAAATTGTGACGGAACCTGATATAAAAACTGGAACTCAGGCAAAAGAATATACACAAAAACTTCAGAATATTATACGTTATCTTGAAATTTCAGATTGTGATATGGAAAAAGGTTCAATGAGGCTTGAAGCAAATATCTCTTGGGGTTTGGATTTGGGATACAAAGTTGAGGTTAAGAACTTAAATTCATTCAGATTTGTAGACAAAGCAATAAATTACGAGCTTGAAAGGCAAAAGAGATTAATTATAAAAGGAATAACACCCAAACAGGAAACGAGGGGTTGGAATGAAACTGAAAATAAAACATACTCACAAAGAATAAAAGAAGTGGCATCGGACTACAGGTACTTTCCCGAACCTGATATACCTCCGATGAAATTTAGCACACCATATATAAAAAGTTTAAAAAGCTATATACCCTTACTTCCAGATGATTACCTAAAAATATTTGTTAATAATTATAAAATAAGGAAAGACTACGCAGAGATACTATCTGTAAGAAAAAATGTTGCAAAATTTAGCGAAATAATTTTTGAAAAAGGTAAAAAAATAAATCTTAGCCCTCAGTTAATAGCTAATTACCTGATAAATCAAAAAATAATTCCAGATGAAGAAAAGATTTCTGATTTGTTAACAAAGATTAGTAGAATCAATAATAAAAATACGGATGACATTAATTTATTAAATGAATGGGCGGATGCGGCCATCAATAAGTTACCTGATGCTGTGAAAGATTATAAAAAGGGTAGAAAAAATGCAGTTTTCGCATTAGTAGGTTTAGTCATGAATATATCAAAAGGAAAGGCTAATCCAAGAAAAGTAAAAGAGATAATAGAAGCTAAGATAGATAAAGTTTAAAATACTTACTAATGATTGGCGGGTGGGTTAATCTTTTTACTAATAAAAAATTTATCTTCATATGGTTTTCACAAATTCTTTCACAGATATCGCTAAATATACTTAATTTTTCTATACTTTTTAATCTTTTTGAAAACACCGGCTCAAGTATTGCCACATCATTTGTCTGGATTTCATACGCAATTCCATCATTATTAATAGGACCAACGGCTTCTGTTCTAGTCGATATGTATGATAGAAAGTTGATATTAATTATTACAAATCTAATGCAATCATTTTTGATATTTATGTATGCATTTATACCATTTACATCTCACTATTTCATATATTCAGTAGTCATAATTTACTCAACAATAAACCAATTTTACGTACCTGCAGAATTGGCTTCACTTCCTTCTCTTGCCGGGAAAAAGTTATTACCTGAGGCTAACAGTATATCCTTTTTAACTCAGCAAGCATCTTTGATTATAGGATTCGGAGGAGCCGGATTAATTAATAATTTATTAGGTTTTCATAATACAATTATTCTTTGCTCAAGTTTGATGTTTTTAGCCTTTATTTCTACGTGTTATTTACCAAGACTGAAAACTGCAAGAAGAATTTACAAACGTATTGATGAAATATTCAATGGCTTTGTAATTAAAATAAAAAACGGCTATAAGTTTATAAGTAAAAATAAATTTATAATGGCGCCCTTATTAATCTTAATTTGTATGCAAGTATCCTTGGCAATAATTGCAGTAAATGCACCAGCAATTACAAAAGAAATAGTTAACATACCCTTGAGTTTTTCAGGTCTATTATTTATTGTTCCGGGAGGAATTGGATCGCTCGTTTCTTCCTTTTTAATCTCGAGATTAATTCAAAATGGTACCAGAAAAATAAAACTTATAAAATATTTTCTGATATATATTTTAATATCGTTATGTTTATTTGTATTTTTAGTACCCCTATTAGAAACTTACACAAAATATATAGTTATTTTTTTGCTGATATCAGTGATAGGATTTTCTTATATCGGTATAGTAATACCAGCACAAACATTTTTGCAGCAAGAAACGCCAGCTAAATTAAGAGGAAGGGTGTTCGGTAACTATTGGTTTCTTGTAAATACTATCAGCATGCTTCCGGTAATATTATCAGGTACTATATCAGAGGTGTTTGGGAGTAAAGTATTGCTAATTATTATAGCATCAGGAATTTTGTTACTATATGTATTTTTAAAATCAAAAGAGAAAAAATATCTACTTCCTGAGGGTTACAACTGACGAATTAATGTAGTAGTATAATTTAGCTTAGAAGTACAAAACAATAATCTATGAATAAAAAATTCGTACACCTTCATCTTCACACCGAGTATTCTCTGCTTGATGGACTATGCAAAATATCACCACTTGTTAAAAGGATAAAAGAACTTGGTATGGATAGTGTGGCTATTACTGACCACGGCGTTATGTATGGAGCTGTTGAGTTTTACAAAAAAACAAAAGAAGAAAACATAAAACCGGTGATAGGAATAGAAACATATTTAACAAATACCAATTTAAAAGAAAGACCTGACAGGTCAAAAATAAAAAATTATCATTTAATACTTCTAGCTAAAGATAATGAGGGTTATAGAAACCTAATGAAATTAACTTCTATTGCACATATTCAGGGTTACTACTATAAACCGAGAATAGATAAAGAAACTCTTAAAAAATATTCAAAAGGCTTGATTTGTACCTCAGGGTGCGCATCCGGTGAAATAAGTCAGCTTTTGATTGACGATGGTTATGAGAAGGCAAAAAAAGCAGCGAATTGGTACTATGATATTTTCGGTGATGATTACTATTTTGAAATTCAAAGACACGAGCATGAAATATACGCGAAAAAGGCAGATAACGATGAAATTAAGAATAAATTGACTGATATGTCACTGAATGAAAAAAAGAATAATGAAGGCTTGATTAAATTGAGCAGGGAAATGGGTATACCTGTAATAGCAACAAACGATGTCCATTATATAAATAGGGAGGACGCTTTTGCTCAGGACGCTTTGGTTTGTATCGCAACCGGCAAGGTTGTTTCTGATTTAAAAAGAATGCGTTTTATAGATACGCCGACATATTTTGTAAGAAGCCCAGAAGAAATGTACGAGCTTTTTAAAGATATACCGGATGCGCTGGAAAATACTCAAAAAATTGCGGATAAGTGTGATGTTGAAATTACTTTGGATAAGTGGTTTTTTCCAAGATACGAATTACCGGAAGGTAAAACTGCAGAAGAAACCCTTGATAAAAAGGTTCGGGATGGTGTGAAAAACAAGATTATAAATGTAGATGCCAAAGTCAAAGAAAGGTTAGATTATGAGCTTGATATTATCAAAAAGAAAGGCTATGCGACCTATTTTTTAATTGTTTCTGATATGGCTGTATGGTGTAATGAAAATAATATTGTTACAAATACGAGAGGATCAACAGCCGGCTCAATGGTTGCTTTTTCATTGGGAATTGTGAGTGTAAATCCGCTGGAATACAATTTACCCTTTGAAAGGTTTTTAACTCCGTGGCGCCCCTCGCCACCCGATATCGATTTTGACATAGCGGACAATAGGCGTGAGGAAGTTATTCAATATTTAACAAATAAATACGGGAAGGAAAAGGTTGCTCAAATTTGTACTTTTGGAAGAATGATGGCAAGGGGTTCAGTTAGAGATATTACTCGGGTATTGGGTTATCCGTATTCTACGGGTGACAAAATATCGAAGATGATACCACTTGGATCACAGGGTTTTCCTATGAGCATTGATAAGGCGCTTGAAGTATCACCCGAGTTGGCTGAAATATATAAAAAGGATAAAGACTCAAAGAAAATAATTGATTTAGCGAAACACGTAGAAGGATCTGCAAGACACATATCTGTTCACGCGGCAGGTGTTGTAATTGCTCCTGATGATATTACGGATTACGCGCCTGTTCAGCTTGATCCTGAGGGAAAGAAAGTTATAACTCAATATGACATGGATGCTCTTGATCCGAATGTTTCACCTGGAAACGCTGTTGGTCTCTTAAAATTTGACCTCCTTGGTTTGAGAAATTTGTCAATATTAGGTTCTGCTATAGAAATTATAAGAAAGGAAGAAGGAATTGAAATAATATTATATGAAATACCATTGAACGATTCAAAAACTTTTAATATGCTGGCAAGCGGAGAAACAATGGGGGTTTTTCAATTAGCCGGTAGTGGTATGACAAGATACTTAAAAGAGTTGAAACCTGAACGCATTGAGGATCTAATGGCAATGGTTGCTTTATACAGGCCCGGTCCAATGGCGATGATTCCTGAATATATCGAGAGGAAAAATAATCCTGAGAAGATCACATATTTTGATGAAAGAATGCGTGAATATCTTGATAAATCATATGGTCTAATGGTTTATCAGGACGACGTATTTTTAACAGCTATAAATATTGCAGGCTACACTTGGGAAGAAGCGGACAAATTCAGAAAAGCAGTTGGTAAAAAAATTCCGCAGGAAATGGAAAAACAAAAGATAAAGTTTATCGAAGGTGCTATAAAAAACGGAATGGAAGAGGCAAGAGCAGAAGAACTTTTTAAACTTATTGAACCCTTTTCGGGTTATGGGTTTAACAAGGCACACGCCGCAAGCTATGGAATAGTCGCATACTGGACGGCGTACCTTAAAGCTAATTATCCAGTTGAATTTATGACAGCATTACTTACAGCCGAATCAGGGGATACTGAAAAAATATCTTCTGCTATTTTTGAGTGTAAAAGGATGGGGATACCTGTTTTAGCGCCCGATATTAATCATTCGGTTATTGGTTTCAGTATTACTAAGGATAAAAACAAAAAATATAAAAAGGCTATTAGATTTGGTTTAAATGCTATAAAAAATGTAGGAAGCGCTTCGATTGAAGCTATTTTAACAGAAAGAAAAAAATCAGAATTTATGAATTTCCCTGATTTTCTATCTCGCGTTGATCCGAGGAAAGTAAATAAAAAAGTACTTGAAAGCCTAATAAAAGTAGGCGCACTTTCTTCGTTTGGATCTCGAGCAAAACTTCTTTCAATAATGGATGAAATAAGAGCAAGGGTCGCAAAACCAAAGGAAAATCAGAATCAGGAAGGGTTATTTAGTCAAGAAGAAATGAAAAAAAGTATGGCAATAGAAATAGTTAATTTAAATGAAGATATATCTGAATTTGACGATGATGAAATTCAGAATTTAGAACGTCAGCTTCTGGGGTTTTCATTGTCTGCTAAACCAATTGAAGATATTTTGGGAGTTTTATCTCAAATGTCTACACACAAAATTAATGAATTACTACAGGAAGAAATTAATAATATTAAAGGTTTAAAAGTATCAGTAGTTATAAATGGGGTTCGTACGGCACTGACAAAAAAGACTAATCAGGAAATGGCGTTTGTAAAAGCTTCAGATGAAACGGGGTCCATCAACTTGGTTGTGTTCCCTAAAATTTATAGTGAAACTAAAGAATTATGGATAGAAAATAATCCCATATTGGTTGGCGGAAAAATTGACTCAAGAGAAGAAGAGCTTTCAATTCTAGTAGATGAAGTAATATCAAAAAAAGAACTTACTAATCGTGGACACAAGCTTTTTATTAAAATACCAAAAGATGTAACTTCAGAGCAACTTAAAAAATTAAAAATGTATCTAATTGATAATCCAGGAAAAAACAGTGTTGCATTAATATTTGAAGGAAAATCCAGAAAAATGTTTGATCTAAATATTAAAATATTATGGGATGAAGATATTGCAAGAGAAATATCACACATATTGGAAGATAAAGCATTGGATTAATTATAAAAATCTGATAAAATCACAGATATGTCTATAAAGTTAAAATACAAAGAAAACGATATATCTGTGGGTGACAGAGTAAGAGTAATTCAAAAGATTAAAGAAGGAGATAAAAAAAGACTACAAGCTTTCGAAGGAATACTTATTTCCATAAAAGGAAGCAAAGAAAATAAATCAATAACTATAAGAAGAATAGGTGAGGCTCGTATAGGTATAGAAAGAATATTTCCGGTAGCGTCTCCGACAATTGAAAGTATTGAGACTATAAAACAAGGGGGGCGTGGTGTGAGAAGATCAAAACTGTATTATATTAGAGATAAGTCAAGAAAAGAAATTGAAAAAATTTATTCTAGATATACTAAAAAGGAAAAGCAAACAAAAAATACTTCAATTGCGACTTCCGAAAAAATAAAAAATACTAAACAATAAATCATACATAGATTTTTATTAATCTATATTATGGATAAAAGAAGAAGGGGTTTCATTGCAGAAAATTATGCGGCTAATCTATTAGAAAAAAGGGGATATACAATAATAGCTAGGAACTTTAAAACAAGATATTCTGAGATTGATATTATAGCTTTAAAAGAAAATACTTTGGTATTTGTGGAAGTGAAAGCAAGGTGGAACCTGAAACACGGGATGCCTGAAGAAGCAGTAAATTACAGAAAAATACAAAAAATAAAATACTCTGCTGAAATATTTTGTTTAAAAAATAGACACCTTCCTAAAAAATTATTGATTGAAGTTATTTCCTTAATTATTAAGGATAATAAAGTAATGTCAGAAAAAATTATTAAAGCATACTGATATATATGATTAAAGTATTAACTGAAACTGTCGGTGTAATGAATTGCAATTGCTATATTATATACGATACAAATAGTAAAGATGCGTTTATTATTGATGCCGGAGACGATGCTGAATTATTGATAAATAAGATTAATAGTATTGGATTGACACCCAAAGCAATAATATCATCGCACGGACATTTTGATCATAATATGGCCGTTTTTGAGATACAGACATGCTTTAATATACCGTTTTTTATTTCCGAAAAGGACGTATTTTTGTTAAATTCAATCAATAATTCTGCAAAATATTATATTAACATTGACGATGTTATAATTCCTAAGCCGTCAAAATACCTAACTGCGGGTCAAAAATTTGATCTGGGTAACAGTTATTTTTATATTATTGATCTCCCAGGACATACTCCGGGTGGCATCGGTTTTTATAACCCCGCCGAAGAAATGATGTTTAGCGGAGATGTTATTTTTAAACACGGAGCGACGGGGAGATATGACTTTTCATATTCAAGTAAAAATAAATTGCTAAAATCAATAGATAAAATACTAAAACTTCCTGAAAATACGGTGATATACACAGGTCACGGAGAGCCAACCCATGTTAAAAGCGAAATAGCCTATTATTAAAAATTTGATTTTTTATTTTTACAATATATTATAATATGTTGTTTTATTGGGTGAATAATAAATAATACAATTTCTAAGGTTCAATACAAAAGAAGCTACCTACAGTTGATGCTTCGCTTATATTGTTTGTGCTTGAAATCATCGAAGAGTGAACACCCCCATCCAGATTGATTGCGACTTGGATGTTTAAGTTTTTTTCAATACTAAAATTTTCGATAATGCTTGGTAGTTCAGAAAGTTTGGGTCCTGAAAAATTATTACTATCAACATAAACGGATATAAATATTAAATTATTGTATTTATTTATTCCAGCGACAATTCTTCTGGCGTTTTCATCACTGGTATTTGTCATATTTATTTTTATACCGTCTTTCATTATAATAGGACCGGCTTGAATGGATATTCTTGGACTAAATACCGGGTACTCGGTGATGTACGCTTCTCCTTTGTCAGATATAGATAAAAATCCGTTAAAAGTGTCATCTTCCAATTCATCATTTATTTGATTGAAATTCGTTATAAATAAACCTATGTGTTTATCGTTTTTATCATAAAAACCACCACTTACTAAATTTACGCATGAATATTTCGTAGCAAAATCTTTGGAATTCAGTTTATCTTCTAGGTTTGAATATAGATATATCTTATTTGGATCGTTTACTACAATCCATGAAATTTTGTAACTATCTTTTAGTATTGGGGAGGGTTGGACTTCGGTAGCTGAAGGCTCTTCATGAAAGCTAAACATGTCGGGAATATTTATAGAAGTAACAATCGGCGAGTTGCTTTTTTTAATATAGACAAAAAAAACAGTACTTAGTAATGCGATGAATATTAAAAAAACTAATAATATATACTTCTTCATTATTAAATAATAACATTAATAAAGTATTCTTGCGATAAATAATGAAATAATCTGAAAATATGTTCTATCGGTAAAAATGTCATTCTATATTATAATTAATTATGGCAAGGTTAACCTATAGCGAATTAATAAAAAGGCACCTGAAAATTCTTAAAAGTCTTCAATATAAAACCGGCCTTTTTGCAGCATCAAGAAAAGATATTAACACCGGATATGATAAAAGTTGGTTAAGAGATAATTTTTATGAAACCATAGCATTTGAAATAATAGGTGATTGGAAAACGGTAGAAAAAACGTATAAAGCTATTCTAAGGTTATTTCTACGACATGAAGATAAAATAGATTGGGCAATAAAAGAAAAACCGATCGAAAATTTTAAAAGAATACACGCCAGGTTTGATCCGGAAACATTTGAAGAATTTTGGGATGAGTGGGGGAACAAACAAAACGATACAATAGGCTGTATATTGTTTAGAGTTGGAGAGTTGGAGGCGAAACACAAAAGAAGCATACTCAAAACGAAAGATCACATCAGAATTATTAATAAATTGGTTTCTTACCTTCAGGCAATTGAGTATTGGCACGACGCAGACTCAGGAATGTGGGAAGAAGAAGAAGAACTTCATGCGTCGTCGGTAGGCTCTTGTGTTGCCGGCTTGAAATCTATCTCAAGATTGTCATATATTG
>Ga0265297_10004466_pt1 | contig 22850 bp, 20 predicted proteins | sample Munlanlwell13791_FD_192502 | JGI IMG/M metagenome (GOLD analysis project Ga0265297, IMG submission 192502) | Leachate microbial communities from a municipal landfill in Southern Ontario, Canada - Leachate well 137-91 | ecosystem: Engineered > Solid waste > Landfill > Unclassified | place... | reverse complement strand
ATCGGTTCGGAACTTATCCGAGATTTAGACGACAAATCAGAGATTAAAAATAGGATAAATGATGAGTTGCGCGGGAATTTCCGTCCCGAATTCCTCAACAGAGTGGATGAAACGGTTATTTTTAATCGCCTTAAGAAGGAAAATATCCATCAGATCGTGGATATTCAACTGGAGTTGTTCAGAAGCCGTCTTCGGGAGAAAGATATCACGGTCGAGGTGACGGAAAAGGCCAAAAATCTCCTGAGCGAACGGGGCTACGATCTGGTTTATGGGGCGCGTCCGCTGAAAAGGGTTATTCAGAAACTCATCCAGGACCCGATGGCCATGAAGCTGCTTAAAGGCGAGATAAAAGAGCATGATAAGGTAATCATTAACGCGGATAAAGAGGGAGAACTTGTTTTCGGCAGTTAGAATGATATAATGAGCCGCAGCGAAATTCCTCTTAACATTAAAAAAAGAATTGATCATGAATTGGTTCGTTATCGCGATTATTGCTGTTGTTATTGTCATCGTTCTATTGTCCCGGAAGACGTCTTCCGACAAGGAACGGCGAGAGGATTATTTGCAGGAGATGAAAAGTTTTTTGGACGGCCCGTTAGAGGCGCTGGCGGGTTATGAGAATTCTTACCGGATCCCTTTTTTGTATAAAGGAAGGGCATTTGAATTTCTGGATATTGAAGAGCCCGGGTTTAAATCGCTTGAGCGTAAGGCCTTTTTGAAAATAAAGACATCCGTGGATTTAACCATCAACATGACGGAACGTGCCAGGGATACGGTCCGTTCCGGGATTGTCCAGGTATCCGAGCTTTCCAACAGGATAAACAATGTTGTCGAAACGCCGGAGAAGCTGAAGAGGTTTGAGATTTCGACTAATAATATCAACAAGGTCAATGAACTTTTTGCGAATGATAAGATTGTCGATATCTTTGGAAAATTTATGAGTATTGACCGCCGGGGGCAGCCGATAATGGCCTTAAAAATACAAGACGGGGTCATAACTTTGGAGTTTTATTCGGATGTGGCTTTAGCGCCAAATTTGTATGATTTGAAACATAATGTTAGTTCTCTGGAGGGATATTTAGCCAGATTGCTTATATTGGTTGAGGCCGTGGAGAGGCGGAATCGTTAGGAGGCGAAAAACAGAGGAAAGGCGGCGGGGGTTATCCGTGAAGAGCCCAAGCACCGGTGAAGGTGTTTGACAACAAAAAGATTTTTGTTATAATACCGCCTTAGCAGTCGGCCGCACAGAGTGCTAAGATTCTCACTCATAATTAAATTCAACCAATTTTGCCCAATATATAAAAAGGGAGCGCCATGAGCTCAAGAAACATTGATTATCGAGAGAGAAAAGACATTATCCTAGGTATTGTTGTGGAGAATTATGTTAAAACAGTTAACCCAATCAGCTCTAACTTTATTTCACAGGAATGCCCCATAGATTTGAGCTCGGCGACCATTCGGAATATATTGGCCGAATTAGAGGAGGAGGGGTATTTAACCCATCCGCATACCTCGGCCGGACGGATTCCGACCCAGATAGGGTATCGTTATTACGTTGACCATCTTATGCATGAGATTGAATTATTGGAAGAAGAGAAGAAACAGGTTAAGGATGAATATCAGACACACGTTCTAGAGTTGGGGGCCCTTTTCGAGAAGACCTCGGAAGTCCTCTCCGACTTAACGCATTATGCAAGCATTGTCTCTGTGGATGGATGGAATGACCGGATTTTTTACCGGGGGACAAGCCATATTGTCGGGTATCCCGAGTTCCATGATTTGACGAAGATACAATATATTCTTCACGCCTTAGAAGAGAAAGAGCGGATTCTGGAAATTATTAATCGTGATCTGCAGGAAAAGATCAAAATTTATATCGGAGCTGAACTGCAGTTTTCTGAGATGGACGGTTGTTCGCTGGTGGTATCGAGTTATCATTCCGCCAGAGGGCCAAGCGGGAAAATAGCGGTTCTGGGGCCGACCCGCATGGATTATGGAAGGGTTATTTCGGTGGTAGACTATTTCTCTAAATTGATGACTGAAGTGATATAGGGCTGTTTTCAGCAGCCAAGGTAAGCGGTTATGTTCCACATAGGAAAAAACAAAGAGAAAGATGAAGTGAACCCTGCAGGCAAGGATGCAGAGGAAACGGTTTCCTCAACTTCTTCGGATGAAAGCAAAAACTCCGAGGAGAAGGAATGTCCGCCTGCCGAAACGGCTGAGCCGGTGAAAAAAGAACCCAAGGCGCCCGATGAGCAAGTTATTCGTATCAAGTCTTCAGACTATCAAAAGCTTGTGCGGGAGGTCGCGGAAAATAAAGATAAATATTTACGGGTATATGCTGAGTTTGAGAATGCCCGGAAGAGGATGGAGAGGGAGAGGGTCGATTTTGTTAAGTATGCCAATGAAGGAGTGCTGACGGAATTTTTGGGGGTCGTGGACAATCTGGAGAGGTCCATCGAGGCGGCGAAGGTGAATCATCAGGACTATAAGGCCTTTTTGAAGGGGATTGAGATGGTGATGATTCAGATCAACGATATGTTAACGAAGAACAATATCAAAGGGATTGAATCGGTGGGAAAGCATTTTGATCCTCACTGCCACGAAGTTTTAACGCAAGAGGAAACGGATCAGGTCGAGGACGGGGTCGTGATGGAAGAATATCAGAAGGGATATTATCTTGGTGATCGGGTCATCCGGACCGCAAAGGTAAAGGTCGCTAAGAAGAAACCGAATCTTCCGCCTGGGGATTTTCAAGAAGATGGGGAGAAATCAAAAGAAGCATAAACAAGGTTCCTGTTAATCCGGAATCGCATTATAAGTTTAAGATGGGAGGGTGATAAAAATGGGAAGAGCAATAGGAATTGATTTAGGGACGTCAAATTCAGCCGCAGCCGTGATGGAGGGAGGGAGAGCCACTATTATTCCTTCAGCTGAAGGAGCCGGTGTGGCCTCCGGAAAGGCATTCCCATCTTTCGTGGCTTTTACAAAAGACGGTCAACTTTTGGTCGGGGAACCTGCGCGACGACAGGCCCCCATTAATTCTGAGGGGACTATTTATGCCGCCAAGCGGAAGATGGGGACAAGCCATAAGTTTAAAGCCTCGGGAAAAGAGTTTACTCCTCAGCAGATTAGCGCTTTCATCTTGCAAAAGATTAAATCCGATGCTGAAAAATATTTAGGGGAAACGGTCGAGGAGGCCGTGATCACTGTCCCGGCGTATTTTAATGATAACCAAAGGCAGGCGACCAAAGATGCCGGGGAGATCGCCGGCTTGAAAGTCCTCCGTATTATTAATGAGCCGACCGCCGCTTGTCTGTCTTATGGGATTGATAAAGCGGGAAAAGAACAGAAGATCATGGTCTTTGATTTCGGCGGCGGAACGTTAGACGTCACTATTCTGGAAATGGGCTGGGACGCAGAGAGCAAGGCCTCGACCTTTGAGGTCTTGTCGACCAACGGCGACAACCAGTTAGGCGGTACGGATATGGATAACGTTCTTATCGACCATATCGTGCAGCAATTTAAAAAAGAATCCGGAATTGATTTGAAAAATGACAAGATGGCTTTTCAAAGACTTAGAGAGGCTGCTGAGAAAGCGAAGGTGGAGCTTTCCAGCACCGTTTCTACGGACATCAATCTGCCTTTTATTACCGCCGATGCCAGCGGTCCTAAACATTTGACTTTGAACATCACCCGATCCAAATTGGAAGAATTAGTTTCCTCTATCGTTGACCGGTGCCGGCAACCGATTATCCAGGCTCTCAAAGATGCCACGGCTAAACTGGGGAATGATGTTAAAGTCGATCGGGTTATTTTAGTCGGCGGGCCGACGAGAATGCCGATTGTTCAACAATTTGTTGAAAAAGAAATCGGGCAGAATATTGAGCGCGGCATTGATCCCATGGAGTGCGTGGCCTTGGGCGCGGCGATTCAGGCCGGCATTATTAAAGGTGAGGCCAAAGAGGTCTTGCTTTTAGACGTGACCCCTTTATCCTTGGGGATTGAGACTCTAGGCGGGGTTTTCACCAAATTGATTGAAAGGAACACGACGATCCCGACCAAGAAGAGCCAGGTTTTTTCTACGGCGGAAGATAATCAGCCGGCCGTTACGATCCGGGTCCTTCAGGGAGAGCGCCAGATGGCGAATGATAATACCGAATTGGGGCGTTTTGATCTTGTGGGTATTCCCCCGTCGCCGCGGGGCATTCCGCAGATTGAAGTGACTTTTGATATTGACACAGATGGGATTGTTCACGTTTCCGCCAAGGACAGGGGAACCGGGAAAGAGCAATCCATCCGGATTACTGCTCCGACAAAACTTTCCAATGATGAGATCGAAAAGATGGTCAAGGAGGCGGAGAAGTATGCGGAGGAGGACAAGAAAAAGAAGGAAGAAGTAGAGCTGTTGAATCAGGCTAATAGCCTGCTTTATTCGACCGAGAAAGCGGTTAAGGATTATGGGGACAAAATTTCAGCGGAGGATAAATCCAAGGTTGAGAAAGAATTAAGCAATTTGAAAGAAGCCATTAAGTCGAAAGATAAGGCAAAGATCAATGAAGCGATGGAGTCGCTTCAGAAGGTGAGCCACAAATTAGCCGAAGAGGTTTATAAGGCGACAGCCTCGCAGCAGGCGGCACAAGGTCCAGGGGCGGGGACTTCTTCCGCCGAGGAGAGTCCTGAGCCGCAGGGGCACGGTCCCTCTTCTGCCGAGGAGAAAAAGGATGATATCATCGATGCCGATTTTAAAGCGGAAGATGACAAAAATAAATAAAAAAGGATAAGGCAGGTATAAGAAACAGCGGGGAAGCAAGGAGCAGAGAGAAAATTTTTACTTTTTTGCTTCTTGCTTCTCTGCCTTTAAGGCTTTTCGAAAAATCATGAAAAGAGATTATTACGAGATTTTAGGGGCGGCCAAAGACGCCGATATTTCGGAAATTAAAAAGAAATATCGTTCACTGGCCTTGAAATATCATCCCGACCGTGTCGCGGAGGATAAAAAAAAGGAATCCGAGGAGAAATTTAAAGAGATTTCCGAGGCCTACGGCGTTTTATCTGATCCGCAGAAACGCCAAATGTACGATCAACATGGCCACCAGGGGATTGATCAGCGTTATACAGCAGAAGACATTTTTAAAGGAGCTAATTTTGAGGATTTCGGCTTCGGAGATATCTTTAGCCGGATCTTTGGCGATTCTGCCTTTGACGTTTTTGGCGGCGCTTTTGGCGAAGGCCGCGGGAGCCGTCATCAGCGGGGTCACGACATTAAATATGAGGTGGATATCACTCTGGAGGAGGCATATGCCGGCGTAGCGAAAAAGATCAAAATTCCCCGGCACGATCAATGCCCCGGATGCCAGGGGACGGGAGCCAAGACCAACAGTGCCATTAAGACTTGTCCGGTCTGTAAGGGCCAGGGGCAAACCATGATCTCCAGCGGTTTTTTTAGAATGTCGCAAACGTGTTCAAGCTGCGGGGGGCAGGGGAAAGTGATCAGCGAATTCTGCCCGCAATGCCAGGGGAAAGGGGTTATCCGTTCGATGCGAAGCATCGATGTCTCCATACCCGCCGGAGTGGATAATAATTCCCGTTTGCGAGTTAAAGGCGAAGGCGAGATCGGCAGCGGCGGGCGCGGGGATCTTTATCTCTATATCTATGTTAAAGAGCATTCAACATTTGAGCGGGCTGGCAAAGATTTAAGAATGGAGTTACCGATTAGCTTTGTTAAGGCGGCTTTGGGCGGAGAGGTCTCCGTTCCGACCCTCGATGGCCCTATAACCATGAGAATTCCCGCAGGCACTCAGAGCGGAAAAATTTTTCGGATTCGTGATAAAGGGATGACGGATTTACACTCAGGTTCAAAGGGTAACCAATACGTTCAGGTTATGTTGCAGGTTCCCACCCAGTTGACCCAAGAACAAAAAAGGCTTTTAGAGGAATATGCCCGGGTTAGCGGAGAGGATATTAAAGACTCTCCCGAATCCATCAAAGAGAAAATAAAGAAAGTTTTTAAATAAAGGAGAAAATGAAATGCCAACGTATCAATATGAATGTTCTGCGTGCGGGCATTCCTTTGAATCGTTTCAGTCTATGACTGATCATAAGCTTAAAAAATGCCCTTCTTGCGGAAAGAATAAGCTCTGCCGTTTGATTGGGACAGGAGGCGGGATCATATTTAAAGGAAGCGGTTTTTACGAAACGGATTACAAGAGGAAGGCCGAGCGACCCACGCGCGGGGCTTGCGATAAGAATCAGACAGGGAAAGACCTTCCGAAAACCAGTAAATCCGAAAAGTCTCCCGCCTGCAAGACATGTGCATGCTCCGGATGTTCCGATTGATCTGCCTGCGAATAGTAAAATAAGGATATAAGCAAGGAGTCTTGGGGGTATATGAAATTCCTCAGATTTTGGTTTCCAGTTATCATTTATTCTGTTATTATTTTTTATATCTCTTCCTGGCCTAATCTGAAAGTGCCGCTGGATTTTTTTTGGGGAGATAAAGTTTTGCATTTCCTGGAATATGTGCCTTTAGGTTATTTAGCTGCCAGGGCGTTGGGCAGGACACAAAGGGATATTTCCGCAAAGCAAATTTGGCTTTTAGCCGTCTTATTTGCTTTTTTTTATGGAGTAAGTGACGAGATTCATCAAGGTTTTGTGTTGGGCCGCACCGCAGCCTTGAGTGACGTTTTGGCTGATGCATTCGGCGGATTGTTAGGTGTTTGGATTTGGTTTAGGCTGAGCCACTGTAGAAATAACGGATATCATTCAATGGGAACATGACCGACAGGGGAAAAAATGACACAAATAAAACCATTTAAAGCGATATGTTATGATCCAGAGAAGGTCGGGGACTTATCGAGAGTGGTCTGCCCTCCTTATGATGTTATCTCTCCCGAACAGCAGAATAGATATCATGCCGCCAGCCCATACAATTTTATTCATGTCCTATTGGGTAAGGATAAACCCAAGGATGATGAGCACGAAAATAAGTATATTCGGGCCCAGAAGATATTTGAGCAATGGCTGAAAGAAGGGATCCTGAAGGAAGACGAGAAGGCGGGCATATATTTTTATAGACAGGAGTATAAGGTTTTGGGACAGCGTCACAGCCGTTTTGGGTTTATCGCCCTGATGCGTTTGCAGGATGAATCGCAGTCCAAGGTCTATCCTCATGAGAATACGCATGCCAAGGCCATTGAAGACCGATACCGTCTTTGGACCAATTTGAAGGCGAACCTCAGTTCGATATTTGTTTGTTTTTTAGACCAAGAAAAAAGGGTCTTGAATGTTTTCAATAAACACGTTACCGCTAGCGCGCCTTTTATTGATTTAGTGGATGACGACCATGTGCGGCATATTGTTTGGCGGGTGGTTGATCCTGATTTGATCCAGGAGATGGAAGATGCCCTGGAGAACCAACAATTATTTATCGCCGACGGCCATCACCGATATGAGGTTGCACAACAATATCGCCGAGCGAAGCTGAAGAACAAACCTAAGACGGATGAACCGGCGTCTTTCAATTATGTGATGACTTATTTTACGAATATGGGTTCTAAGGACTTGCAGATCTTTCCTATCCACCGGGTTATTCCCAAAATGCCCGTTTCTTTGGAGTTTCTGGAGAAATGTTTTCGAATCGACAAGATAAAGTTGAAAGGGGACTTAGTTGTCCTCTTGGCCAAGGCCGGTAAAAATGAGCATGCCTTTGGTTTGTATACGAGAGAAGGCATTCGACTTTTGCGATTAAAGAATAAATTGTTGATTGATGAGTATATCAGCGAAGGGTCATCGGAATATAAACGTTTAGATGCCACCATCCTTAAATATTTTGTCCTGGATCATATGGGAATAAAGTCTGATGATATTATTTATGAAAAAGATTTCCAGGCGGCAACAGACATGGTTGATAACGGCCTAGCGGACGCCTGTTTCATCATGAATCCTGTCAAGATTGAACAAATCAGCGCCATCGCTCTCAACGGGGAGCGCATGCCTCCTAAAACGACGTATTTTTATCCCAAGGTCTTATCCGGCCTAACCATTAATCGGATTGATTAGAAAGCGGAGGATTATTCTCGCATGGCCCTTTTTAGCAAACCTAAATATACGTTAGTTAAAGTCAAAAAGAAAGAAATCCCCGAAGGGGTTTGGTCTCAGTGCCCTGATTGCACCCAGCCGACCTACAATAAAGAGCTTAAAAATAATGCTAATGTTTGTCCTCATTGCGGCCGCCATTTTATCTTAACCGCAAAAGAAAGAATCGATTTGCTGACCGACCCTGGGACGTTTGGCGAGATGGATGCGCAGTTGGTCTCAAGCGATCCTTTGAAATTCAAAGGGCCGAAGACGTACAAAGAAAAATTAGAGGCCGATCAAAAAGTGACGGGACTTTTGGAAGCCGTGATGACCGGAGAAGGCTTAATCGACGGTAAAAAGATTTGCATAGCGGTCACGGATTCACGATTCATTATGGGGTCCATGGGGTCAGTCGTGGGTGAGAAAATTACTCGGGTCGTGGAGAAGGCCACCGAAAACAAGGTCCCGGTTGTTATTGTTTCCGGATCCGGCGGAGGGGCCCGGATGTATGAAGGGGCATTCTCTTTAATGCAGATGGCCAAGACTTGCGCGGCCCTTTCCCGGCACCATGATGCCGGTCTTCTCTATATTTCGGTCTTGACGAACCCGACGATGGCGGGGATCATGGCTTCTTTTGCCGGGATCGGGGATGTGATTATCGCAGAGCCCAAAGCCCTTATCGGGTTTACCGGGCCACGGGTTATTGAACAGACCATCCGCCAAAGATTACCGGAAGGTTTTCAGCGCTCAGAATTCCTTTTGGCCCACGGGTTGATTGACATGATCGTCGAACGAAAAAACCTCAAGAAAGTCATCAGTCAAATCATCCATTACTCGCAAAATAAGTAATTTTCCTTTTACGATATAATTTCTTTGTAAATCATTTTTTCTCTGGGATAAGACGCTATTGGAAAACATCCTTATAAATTTAAGAAGGGTCGATCATGGCGCAGATTAGCCTTCAGGGAGTTTCCAAAATTTATAAAGGCGGTGTCAAGGCAGTAGACAATATCAACCTGGACATCGAGAACAAGGAATTTGTCGTTCTGGTCGGCCCATCGGGATGCGGCAAATCAACGACCTTGCGGATGATCGCGGGGCTGGAGGAGATTACGGAAGGGAAGATCTGGATCAGGGACCGGATTGTGAATGACGTTCCGGCAAGAGATCGAAATATCGCGATGGTCTTTCAGAATTATGCCCTTTATCCGCACATGACGGTCTTTGAGAATATGGCCTTCGGCCTTAAGTTAAGAAAATATCCCAAGGCTGAGATACAGCATCGCGTTGACGAGGCAGCGGAAATTCTGGGGATGAGGCAATTTTTGGGCCGAAGACCGATACAGTTGTCGGGTGGGGAGCGTCAGAGAGTCGCCTTGGGGCGGGCCATTGTCCGTAAACCCAGGGCATTTTTATTTGATGAGCCTTTGAGCAACCTGGACGCCAAGATGCGGGTCCAGATGCGCACACAAATCCATAGGTTAAGGAACAGGCTCCAAACCACCTTTATTTATGTCACGCATGACCAAACCGAAGCGATGACCCTGGGGGATCGTATCGTTGTCATGAAGGATGGGAAGATCCAGCAATGCAGCGATCCGATCAGTGTTTATGATCATCCGGCCAACAAATTTGTCGCCAGCTTTATCGGTTCTCCTCCGATTAATATTATGGAAGGAAGGATCGTTAAGAAGGAAAAAGGGTATTATTTCGATGAGGGGAAATTTCAGCTTAAACTTGTCGAGGAGATGCACAGCAGGATCTCTCCGTATGAAGGAAAGGACATCTTCCTCGGAATCCGCGCGGAAGATATTTACGATAAATTATTTATCTCCGAAGCCCCGACTGATAATACAATAAAAGCTGTCTGTGAAGTCGTCGAGCCGATGGGAGCAGAGGTCTTAGTATATCTCAATTCAGGGAAACATATTTTTATCGCCCGGGTGGGGGCTCATGACCGTCCGGAGGTCAACAAGGACATGAATTTTGTTTTCGACATGAGCAAGGTGCATTTCTTTGATAGAGAAACCGAAAAAACTATCGTTTAATCAGTCCTACATTCTCCTCTTCCTGTATGTATTTTTTCTTACGGGGCTTTTTGCCTACGTTATTATCGGCCGAATCAGGCTTTTCAGCTTTGTCGCCGCGCTGCATTTTCTTATCGCCGCAAGCCTTCTTCTCCTGCAAAATAGTCTGAACAAAAAACAAGCCGCGCATAATCTTTGCAAACAGGATTATGCCGAGCGGAATAATCTCTTGGAAATCGCGATTTCTAAAGAGGCCTATACGGTTTTTTCTCTCCAAGACAAGATCGAGAATTATTCTCAACTCAAGGGTTTGATGGAGAATTTGAGCATGTGTCTTTCGCTCAATGATACCGCAAGCACTCTATCCAAAGAAGTGAATAAACTTTTCAACCACCATGAGGTCGCTGTTTTGTTTTATATGTTTTCTCCTAAAACGGGGGAGCTGGGCCTGTCTTCTTCCCAAAAGGGACAAGCGAAAGCTAATATCAAATCTAAAAAGGGCGACATCTTCGATTATTATGTCATTAAGACCGTCCAGCCTTTGTTGGTAGAAGACATCAAACGGGATTTTCGGTTTGATGTTGAGAAAATTGGCAAAGAGGAGCCCAGGACGATCCGGTCGCTTATGAGTGTCCCGCTGGCAGTCGGGACAAAAATATTAGGCGTCCTCAGGGTGGACAGCCCGATAGAGAATCATTTTAAGACGGAAGATCTGCGCCTTCTTAAGACGATAGGGGATTTGGGGGCGGTGGCTATTGAAAACGCCCAGCTGTATGAGGAGGTGGAGGACCTGGCCATCAGAGACGGTTTGACCGGCTTATATTTAAGAAGATATTTATTAACGCGATTGTCCCAGGAGATTTCCCGCGCCTTACGCAATCAAAAGAAGATTTCTTTTCTCATGATTGATTTAGATCGATTCAAGAAATATAACGATCAATTCGGGCATATGGCCGGGGATATTGTCCTGAGGACGATCGCGATGCTTTTGTCGGATACGTTTAAAGATGCGGGGGACATGATCTGTCGCTATGGCGGCGAGGAGTTTGCTGTTCTTCTTCCGGACTGTTCCAAAGAAGATGCGATTGAATTAGCGGAAGCTATCCGGAAAAAGATATCCTCTAATACCATTATTCTCCGCCGAGAAAAAACAACCGTGACCGTATCGATCGGGGTGGCGACTTTCCCGGAGGACGCGAAGATCAAAGAGGAGCTGATTGATCGGGCGGATCAGGCTCTTTACAACGCAAAAGAAAAGGGGAGAAATCGTGTCTGCGCAGCTTAACGGCGAACGGCGCGAGGGCTCATGGGTGGGCTTAATTAGGCTATGACTCTGATGATGTTTTTTCTGACAATAGGTTACGTCGTTACCATTTTCGCAATGATTCGGCGGATTGTCTTTCAGTTCGAGAATAAATTGCGGGAGGAAAGGCTTTTCTTCGATCAGGAATATCAAAAGCTGGTTGATAAGAAGAAGAAGATTGACGCAGAAAAATCTCAGTTAGAAAGGGAGGCCCTAAACACATTCACGCTATACGAAATCACCAAAGATGTGTCCAGGGGTTTTGATGAAGAAGAGGCCCTTAAAGTCCTGAGGCGTAAATTAGACGAGAATGTCTCTTTTTCTGATTTTCGCCTTTTGGATCCTTTGTCCGCGGAGGCGAAACATTTAAAAGATTCCGGAGAGCATTTTTTGTTTACTCTCAAAGACAAGAAGACCAAGCTGGGATTATTGGCCATTAAGAAGCTTAGGGCGGAAGATCGGGAAAAGGTGATGATTATCGGGCATCAGTTCGCTTGGGCCTTGAGGCGGATCAGGCTGTATCAGGAAGTCGAACGGTTGGCGATCAGCGATAGCTTGACCGAGGTCTATACCCGTAGATATTTTCTGGAGAGATTTGAAGAAGAATTGAGCCGGGCCGCGACCCACGGTTTAAAACTTTCCTTTCTGATCATTGATGTGGATCGTTTCAAGAGTTTTAACGATCAGCACGGGCATTTGGCGGGAGACCAGATTTTGAAGGAGATAGGCGCGATTATTAAGGGAAACGTGCGCGAAATAGATATCCTGGGGAGATATGGCGGGGAAGAATTTTGCGTCGTCCTCCCGGATACGGATGGAAAAGGTGCGCAATATTTCGCGGAACGTATCCGAAAGACAACGGAAGAGGCCTCCATTAAGGCTTACGATACCGTGGTCAAAGCCACTTTGAGCGTTGGCATCTCCACATTCCCTCAAGATGGCGAGAGGGTCAATGAGTTAGTTGATAAAGCGGATTGGGCGCTTTACCGGGCAAAGAAATTGGGTCGAAACAGAGTTTGCTCGTTTGGTATATATGATCAATAGGGAGTGCGAGGCGGAAGGTTTTCGCTTATTGAAATCCCCATTATTTATTACTAACTTATCCATTTGCAATAATTTACATTTCTGTCGTAATCTTTGCCTATTCCTGGATAAATTCGTTTTTAAATTCTAAGTTGAATATTCCATAGGTTTCATGTAAAATGAATGACATTTGTAGAAAAAAATATAGATTTATATCAATATAATTACAAATATATGATTAAATATGTTATAGGCATTGATGTGGGCGGGACGAATGTTAAATTAGGGTTAGTCAACGGCCTTGGGAGGATATTGGCCAGGACCAATCTGGCCACGAAACGTTATGTCCAGAACAAAGGAAAACTTATCGCGGCGATAATTGAAGCAACGGAAGGTCTCATCGCGAATAATCATTTACGCAGAAAGCATATTAAGGGGATTGGCATCGGCTTGCCGGGACTTATTGATCCTTATCTCGGGGTGGTGAATTTTCTGCCCAATATCCCAAAATGGAAGAATGTGCCCCTCAAGAAAATCCTGGAGAAAAGGTTAAAGATCCCGGTCTATCTTGAGAATGATGTGAATCTCATTGCGCTTGGAGAATGGAAATTCGGCGCCGGGAGGGGTGTGAAGAACATGATTTGTATGACTTTAGGGACCGGAGTTGGGAGTGGTTTAATTCTTAACAACAGTCTCTATCGCGGAGAAGGTTATGTGGCTGGCGAATTAGGGCACGTGCCTTTGAACGAAAAGGGGCCGGCTTGCAGCTGCGGTGGTTTTGCTTGTTTTGAAAGATATGTGGGGAATGGCCCGCTATTAAGAAAGGCCTCCCGGATATTCCATAAAAAGACGATCACTTTCCAGGAAATAAAAAAATTAGCCGCAGGCGGGGATCGCCGGGCGCTCAAGTTCTGGGAAGAGACGGCAATTCAGATCGGCAATGGTTTAATCGGGGCGGTGAATCTCCTTAACCCGACCTTGATTGTCATCGGTGGCGGAGTATCCAATAATTATCGGTATTTTCATAAAAAGGTCACTGGGGTCATCCGTGAACGGGCGATGCGGATCCAGGCGAAAATGGTCCGATTGGCCCGTGCTCAATTGGGCGATGACGCCGGCATCATCGGTGCACAGGTTTTAATTAACGATGCGAAAGTCAGATAATAAAAATTATTTTGTTTCAAGGCTGAAGATTGGGCTTGCGGTCATTTCTGTCTGCGCCGGCAGCATAGCCATCCTGCCGCCGAAGATTTATGCTCAAGAGGCGGCCAGTGTGGTGGAGATGAATGGCGATGAAGTCGAGTTTTCGATTGAACAAAATAAAGTTTACGCCAAAGGGAACGTCAGCATCAGCCGTAATGAAACGAAATTAACCTGCGAGGAACTGGAATTCTCTCGGGATACAAAAATAGCGGTCGCGACCGGACATGTTGTCTTAACCATGGCGCAAGGGACGATCTCCGGCGATAAAATGACATTCAATTTTGACAATATGACCGGTGAATTTATGGGGGCCAAGATCTATTCCAACCCTTATTATGGAGCCGGTCAGTCTATGTCGAAGGTGGCGGACAATCATATCCAGATGAGAAAGGCTTACTTAACGAGCTGTGATTTGGATGATCCCCATTATCGTTTGTCCGCTAGCAAGATGGACATTTTTATGGGGGATAAAGCCGTGGCGCGCAATGTCGGTATGTGGGTCGGCAAAGTCCCCTTATTCTATTTTCCCCGTTATACGCAAGTCCTCAGCGATAAGAAACCCCGCGTTTTATATACTCCCGGATACACGAAAGACTGGGGGGCGTTTTTGTTGCAATCCTGGCGTTATTATCTCAACGATGATTTAAAGGGAATTATTCATTTGGATTACCGGGAGCGAAAAGATTTCGCTTCGGGTGTGGATGCGGAGTATAAAACCCTCAAATACGGCAAGGGTGTTGTCCGGACTTATTATATGAATGAACGCAATATCACCTCCAAGCGTTTTTACGACGAGCGGCCCAGCCCGACGATTGAACGGGAACGCTTCAAGGTTGAATGGCGCCACAAATGGCAGATCGATGAGACCACGGATGCCATTTTGCAATATTACCGGTTGAGCGACGCTGATTTCTTAAAAGATTATTTTGAAAAAGAGTATGATAAAGATTCCAATCCGGGGACATTCTTCACTCTTACCAAAGCCTTGCCCAAGGGGACATTAAGCTTTTTGGCGGAGGCCCGCGTGAACCGCTTTGTTTCCGCGGTCGAAAGGCTTCCGGAATTGCGTTACGATTTGCCGAACCAGAAGATTGGGGATACAAATTTCTATTTTAGGAGCGTGAATAGTTTTTCTAATTTGACCAAAAAGACCGCTTCGCCCAGCGAGATAAGACAAGAAACAATGCGCATCGACACGGATGATGAACTTTCGTATCCTTTCAAGGTTGCGTTTATTGAGCTGAGGCCTTTTGTGGGAGGCCGGCAAACGTATTATAGCAAGACGAATGATCAATCGTATTACGGCGTCACCCGGGGGATCTTTCGTACCGGAGCCGATGTGAGCACCAGATTTTATAGGATGTTTGATGTTGATAAAGAATTCCTGGGACAAAAAATTACGAAATTGCGGCACATTGTCACCCCCTCAGTCGCTTACGGATATACTCATGACCCCACTATCCCCTCCAGCCGATTAGATCAGTTTGACAGCATCGATTCAGCCGACCGGAGTCATGGACTCACCTTTTCCCTGGAAAATAAGTTCCAGACCAAACGAAAAGGAAAGACAGTCGACTTGTTGCGGTTCGTTCTCGACACTGATTTTGCGTTAAAAGAGAATCGGGGCAAGGGAGGCTTTAACCTGATCAACGCGGATATTGAATTTATGCCGACGGATTGGTTGAGCTTTTACACTGATTCCCAATACAATGCCCAGACCGAACGATTAACCTCGACGAATTTTGATCTATATATCAACGGACCAAATTGGAATTTCAGTATTGGGAAACGGTACAATGTGGATGCGGATGACCAAATTACCGCGGAATGGTCCTATGTGATTAACCCGAAGTGGAAGATCCGGGTTTATGAGCGTTTTGATGCCCAAAATGGAATTCTGAAAGAGCAAAATTACAGCATCACGCGGGATTTGCACTGCTGGGAAATGGAGATCAATTTTAATGAGACGAGAAATGAGGGCGATGAGATTTTGCTGGTTTTTAGGTTAAAGGCCTTCCCGGATATCGGATTTGATTTCGGAACGAGTTTTAATAAGAGAAAAACCGGGTCACAGACTTACTAGCGCGTTGTCCCTGTTCCTTTATCCGGATTCCGGCCGGGGGTGAAGGGCGGGTTATTTTTTGAATGAGAAAGGAATATAAACGATGAATATTGCGATTGTCGGTTCAGGATATGTTGGATTAGTAACGGGGATTTGTTTATCCCACCTTGGGCACAAAGTCGTTTGTGTCGATAATAACCGGGAAAAGATCGAAAAGTTAAAGAAGGCGCAGATCCCTATTTATGAACCGGGCCTTAAGGATCTTCTTTTGCGTTCCATGAAGAAAAAGAGTATTTGTTTTACGACTTCCATTAAAGAGGCGACAAAGAAGGCGACTGTCATTTTTATCGCGGTCGGAACGCCTTCCAAGAAGAACGGCGAGGCGGATTTGACGTATGTTGAGAACGTCGCCCGTGAAATCGCCTTAAGCATGGAATCTTACAAATTGATCGTTGAGAAATCCACCGTCCCCGCGGATACTGGTAAACGTATTGAGAGGACCATCCAGCTTAATCTCCCCAGGAAATTCAAGACCGGCCAGAGAAGCCGGATTGAATTCGATGTGGCTTCCAATCCTGAATTTTTGCGCGAGGGTTCGGCCATTGAAGATTTTATGCACCCGGATCGCATCGTTATCGGCGTAGAGACACAACGCGCCGAGCAGCTGCTTCGTGAGGTTTATAAGCCGCTGAAGGCCAAGGTCGTGGTTACCAATATTAATTCATCGGAGATTATCAAGCACGCCTCAAATTCTTTTCTGGCCACAAAGATTTCTTTTGTTAATGCTGTCTCTCAGATATGCGACCGGCTGGGCGCGGATGTCTTGAAGGTGGCGGAAGGGATGGGGCTTGATCAGCGTATCGGGCGCAGCTTTCTGGACGCCGGGATAGGTTACGGAGGCAGTTGTTTCCCCAAGGATGTGGATGCCTTTGTCCGCCTCAGCGAAAAGAGCGGTTATCATTTCGGCATTTTGCATGAGGTCCGAAAAGTGAATGAGGAGCAAAAGGCGGCCTTTGTCAAACTCATCGAGGATAAGTTATGGATCATCAAGAATAAAGTCATTGGGGTCTTGGGGCTGGCCTTCAAGCCGAACACCGACGATATGCGTCAGGCTCCCGCTATTGATATTATTCAAATGCTTCAGCATGAAGGGGCAAAGATAAAAGCCTATGATCCTGAGGCGATGCCCAATGCCAAGGAGATCTTGTCGAAGGTGACCTTTTGCCCGGATCCCTACCGTGTAGCCAAAGGCTGTGATTGTTTGCTTATCCTGACCGAATGGGAAGAATTCAAGAAGTTAAATTTTCGTAAAATCAGGCAGCAGATGAGGCAGGCGATGATTTTTGACGGAAGGAATCTTTTTCAGGAGGGCGAGCTAGAAAAATTGGGTTTTGAGTATTTTGGGATCGGTAGAGGACGTTGATAGGATAGCCGTTTAAGAAAGGGATCAGGTTATGTCTAAAATTCTTGAGAACAAAATAAAAAATAAGAAAGCCGTTATCGCCGTCGTGGGGCTGGGCTACGTGGGATTGCCGCTGGCCGTCAACTTTGCCCGGAAGGGATTCAAGGTCTTTGGCTTGGACAAAGATACCGACCGAGTCAGGAAAATAAGGAATAAAGAGAATTATATCCTGGATATTCCGGATGCCGATATCCGCCGGGTTGTGGGGAATAGGCGGCTGGAGGTTTATGACGAATTCGGCGCCTTGAAATTAGCGGACGTGATTATCGTGTGTGTCCCTACTCCCATCAAAACCCGCTACACGCCGGATGTCTCTTTTGTCCTTTCTGCCGTCCGGACGATCGCCGGGAATTTTAAGAATAATACGTTGATTGTCCTGGAGAGCACGACTTATCCCGGCACCACCGAGGAATTGATCTTGCCGGAATTAGAAAAGGGCGGACGAAAGCTCGATAAGAATTTTTATTTATCTTTCTCTCCCGAGCGGATTGACCCCGGGAACAAAAGATATGATGTCACCAAGATCGCCAAGCTCGTGGGGGGCTGCACAAAAAGATCGGGTGAGCTGACCAGGACCCTTTATGAGAAAATCATCAAGGATGTCCATCTTGTCTCGTCCTCCAAAGTGGCGGAAATGTCGAAACTGTTGGAAAATTCTTTCCGCATTATCAATATCGGATGGATCAATGAGGTCGCGATGATGTGCCATAAGCTGGGTATTAATGTCTGGGAAGTCATTGAGGCGGCGAAGACAAAGCCTTTTGGCTTTATGCCTTTTTACCCCGGGTTAGGAGTCGGCGGACATTGTATCCCCGAGGACCCGATCTATTTATATTGGAAAGCCAAGTTGCACGGATTTAATTCTAAGTATATCAAATTGTCGGCGGATACCAATGCCCATATGCCGGCTTATGTCATCGATCGTTTAAGGGGGATCCTTCAGGATAAACACAAGAGCCTGAGCGGAGCAAAGATTCTAGTTGCCGGCGTTACGTATAAAAAAGATGTCAAGGACCTGAGGAAATCTCCGCCGCTGAAGCTCATTGAGCTTTTAGGGCAGCAGAAGGCTCAGGTTGATTATTTTGATCCGATTATCCCTTATCTGGATATCGGTGGAGTAAAGCTCCGGTCTCTCGATTTGAGCAAAAATATCCTGAGGCAATTCGACGCGGTCATTATCGCGACAGACCACACAGCCGTGGATTATCGGTTTATTCTGACTTATGCCAAGATGATTTTTGACACCCGTAATGTTTATAAGGGTATTGATAATAAGAAAATTATTCGGTTGTAATCGACACGTCTGCGGCAGCGCGGGCGGTCTTTCGGAAAAGGAAAAAAGGACATGGCCAAACAGAAAGAGGTTGTCGTTGTTACGGGTGGAGCGGGTTTTTTGGGGAGCCATCTGTGCGATCGTTTTATCAGCGAGGGGCAAAAGGTGATATGCCTGGACAATTTTATTACCGGAAGCGAAAAGAACATCGCGCATCTTTTAAAAGATAAGAATTTCGTTTTTATCAAACATGACGTGAGCAAGGAAATTAAGATTGACGGCCCGGTGAATTATATTCTCCATTTTGCTTCGCCGGCGAGCCCGGTGGATTATTTAAACTATCCTATCCCGACGTTGAAGGTGGGCTCTCTGGGGACACACAATACTTTAGGGTTGGCTAAATTAAAAAAGGCGCGGTATCTTTTGGCGTCGACTTCGGAAGTCTATGGCGACCCCCAGGAACATCCCCAGAAGGAGACCTATTGGGGGCACGTCAATCCTATCGGCCCCCGGGGTGTTTATGATGAGGCCAAACGTTTTGCCGAGGCCATCACGCTGGCCTATCATCGCTATCACCAGATTGATACCCGGATCGTCCGCATCTTTAATACTTACGGGCCGAGAATGCGCATCAAAGACGGGAGAGTGGTCCCCACTTTTATTGATCAGTCCTTGCATAATGAGCCGTTGACGGTTTATGGGCAAGGCAGTCAAACAAGGTCTTTCTGTTATTATTCGGATTTGATTGAAGGCATTCATCGGTTGCTTTATTCCGACATTCCGGGGCCGGTGAATATCGGAAATCCGGATGAGTTTACCATTCTGGAATTTGCCCATTTGGTCAACAGGCTTTCGGGGACGAAAAGCGAGATAGTGTATAAACCTTTGCCCACCGATGACCCCAAACAGAGGCGGCCGGATATTACTTTGGCCAGGAATTCTTTAAAATGGGAGCCTAAGGTGAAACTGGAGGAAGGTTTAAAGGAAACGATCCGGTGGTTTAAACAGCCGGGGAATATTTAAACTGCGAATAGAAATAAGATCCCAAGGATGATGCCGAATAACATTCCCACCGATGCTTTAATCGAAATCTTCACGATGCTTTCCAAGATCAGGAAGGTTGAATTGAAGATAGAAGAGCTTTATCCTCAGGATGAGATGAAGACCCCCGTTCATCTTGCCTTGGGGCAGGAGGCTGTTGCCGTCGGGATCTGCCGTCATCTTCGCAAGGAAGACTATATCTTCAGCAATCATCGGAGTCACGCTCATTATTTAGCCAAGGGCGGTGATCTGAAAGCGATGATTGCGGAGTTTTATTGTAAAGAGACAGGGTGTTCCCGGGGCCGCGGGGGTTCGATGCATCTGATCGACACCTCTGTCGGGCATTTGGGCTCATCGGCGATTGTGGGGGGAAGCATCCCGCATGCCGTCGGCGCGGCACTGGCGTCTGTCCTGTTGAAGAAGGATTTTGTTGCTGTATCCTTTTTTGGTGATGCCGCCAGCGAGCAGGGCGTGTTTTTTGAAAGCATGAATTTAGCCAAGCTAAAAAAATTGCCGGTCATTTTTGTCTGTGAGAATAATTTCTATTCCGTCTGTTCCCACATATCGGCTCGCCAGCCCAATGATAATATCTCGATGCGGGCCAGGGCATTTGATATCCCCGCCCGACAGGTGGACGGAATGGATGTCTTTGCGGTTTTCCATCGGGCGAAGGAGGCGGTTGACCACGCCCGCAGCGGACAGGGGCCTTTTTTGCTTGAATGCCGTGTCCAGAGATGGTGCGGCCATGCCGGCGCGGGGGATCCGTTGAAGGAAAGCTATCGCCATCCCGAGGACCTGGATGAAACGAAAAGAAGAGACCCTTTAAAGGATTTTCAGGAATACCTTTTGAATAATAAGGTGACCGTCTTAAAATCCCTGGAAGAGATCAATAAGAAACTCGACGCGGAAATTGAAGACGCTTTCCGATATGCCCAGGAAAGCCCTTTGCCCCGGACGGACGATCTCGAGAAATATTTATTTCGATAGCCTTCATTTTTTTCTAAAAAGGGGAGTCGGTAAAAGATATGCCTTGGACAAAAGTTCAAATAGAGAGACAGGAGCCGGTCTTCGATGAGAGCGCGGGCCAGAATGTCCGCAAATTGAATTTCGGCGAGGCTCTCCGGGAGGCCTTAGATCAGGCCTTGGAAAAAGACCCGCGCGTCTATGCCATGGGGCAAGGGATTGATGACCCCAGCGGGATCTTCGGCTCTACGCTGAATTTGCACAAGAAATACGGTAGTCAAAGGATTTTTGATGCGCCTCTCGCCGAAGAAGCTACCGTCGGAATGGCCATTGGTTCGGCCATGGTGGGATTGAGGCCGGTCTCGATCCATAATCGTCCTGATTTTTTATTGATGGCGATGGACCAAATCGTTAATCAGGCCGCAAAATGGTGTTATATGTTCGCCGGGCAAGTGACGATCCCGTTGGTTATTCGTGCCTGCATCGGCCGGGGATGGGGTTCGGCGGCACAGCATTCCCAGTCTTTGCAAGGATTGTTTTTTCATGTCCCCGGGATAAAAATCGTCATGCCCAGCACCGCCTATGATGCCAAGGGTTTGCTGATATCCAGTATTGCTGACGAGAATCCGGTCCTTTTTTTAGAACATCGGTGGTGTTATAAACATAAAGGTTACGTGCCGGAGCACGTTTATTCTATCCCTTTCGGCGAAGCCGTCGTGAGGCGAAAGGGGAAAGATATCACGATCCTCGGCGTATCGCATATGGCGATTGAATCTCTTCGGGCGGCGGAAGAGCTGGAGAAAAAGGGTATCGACGTTGAGGTGATCGACCCCCGAACGCTGAAGCCTTTTGATTTGGATACCTTGTTAAAGTCCTTGGCGAAGACGGGACGGTTGATCGTGGCGGATTTGGATTGGAAGACCGGCGGTTTCGCGGCGGAGGTCTTGGCCTTGGTGGCGGAGCATGGTTTGGCGCATCTGAAGAAGCCTCCGGTGCGGATTGCCTTTCCGGATATTCCGACGCCGGCGAGTTATGTCTTGGAGGAGGCCTTTTATCCCGGGGTCAAGGATATTGTGCAAGCCGCAGAAAAACTTATGGAAAAATGACCGATGCTGACGAGGCAATCAAAAATCCTGCTGGTTGGCCATGATGATATCATCGAGAGGTCCTTCTTGAATTATTTTCGTTCCAAGAAATTCGAGAATGTCTATTCGGTATCCGAGATGGCTTTAGACACCACGCTCCAAAGCGCCGTTCATGATTTTTTCTCCCAGACGAGACCGGAATATGTCTTTTTGGCTTCCACCCGCTCCGGCGGAATTGAGGCCAACCAGAAATATGCGGCTGAATTCATCTATCATAATTTGGAAAGCCAGAATAATGTCATTCACTCCTCCTATAAATTCGGGGTTAAGAAACTGATTTTTTTTGCCGGGTCCTGCGCTTACCCTAAAGAATCCCCCCAGCCGATCAAAGAAGAATATCTGGGCACGGGTCCGCTGGAGAAGACCAGCGAGCCGTATGCGATAGCGAAAATGGCCGGGATCCATTTGTGCCAGACCTATCGCGCGCATTACGGGGTTGATGCTCTCGTCTTGGTGCCGGCTACGGTTTATGGGCCGGGAAGCGATGCGGACCTGGAGAAGGCCCATGTGCTGGGCGCTTTAATCGGAAAATTTTACAAGGCGGTTCAAGACAATCAGCCCGAAGTTGTCGTGTGGGGGACGGGCCGGGCCCGGCGGGAATTCCTTTATGTGGAGGACTTCATCGACGGTTGTTTGTTCTTGGCCGAACGATATCGTGACGAGGGGATCGTGAATTTAGGATGCGGTTATGACGTGTCCATTCAAGAGTTGGCCGAGATGATTCAGAAAATTTCCGGGTATCAGGGAAAAATCATTTTTGATGCGGCCAAGCCGGACGGGACCCGCCAGAAGCTCATGGATCATTCTAAGCTGGCTCAATTAGGATGGAAGGCCCGCGTCGGCCTGGAAGAGGGTATAACCAAAACATACCAATGGTATCAAGAAACAAAGAGAACGGAGTTGATGAAATGAAAATATTCGTGACCGGGGGAGCCGGATATATCGGATCGATCTTAGTTCCTGCCTTGCTCAAGAAAGGCCATCAGGTGGTGGTCTTGGATAATTTTATGTACAATCAGACGCCGCTGTTGGATTGTTGTTTTGACAAAAATTTATCGATCGTCAGAGGAGATACGCGGGATAAGCCGCGGCTGGCCAAGTTGATGAAAGATGCGGATGCGATCTTTCCTTTGGCCTGTTTAACCGGGGCGCCGCTTTGCTCGAAGGAACCGCATGCGGCGGAAGAAATTATTTTTGGGGCCATTAAGATGATCCTGGAATTGCGCGGCAAGGATCAGATTGTCATATTCCCGACGACGAACAGCGGTT
>Ga0265297_10004464_pt1 | contig 22855 bp, 20 predicted proteins | sample Munlanlwell13791_FD_192502 | JGI IMG/M metagenome (GOLD analysis project Ga0265297, IMG submission 192502) | Leachate microbial communities from a municipal landfill in Southern Ontario, Canada - Leachate well 137-91 | ecosystem: Engineered > Solid waste > Landfill > Unclassified | place... | reverse complement strand
CAGGACAAATATGGCCATTATTATCAACCGGCAATTTTTCCCTTGATGATCGGGTGATTAACTGGTGATCGATGGCGTTGATGACGGGGACGGTAATATCCGATGTCTGGGCGAGTTTAAAACCCGCCCCTACGATAGCAATTTTTTTGACATCAACCGGTTGGGCGTGAAAATTATTCTTTATTTTTTTCGGTTGGGGTTTAAATTTGGCTTTGCCTTTGATCGCCACCATTTCACCATTAATCCAGGTTTGCCAGATATTAAAATTGTCTAAATCATCAACCACAATAAAATCAGCCGCATCGCCTTCCCTTAAAAGCCCCACCTTTAAATTATAATGTTTGACAATATTATAATTGGCCAGCCGCAAAACTGTGAATAAATCCATTCCGGCCGCCAACAATCGTTTGACCAATAGATTAATATGTCCCTTCACCAAATCATCTGGATGTAGATCATCACTACACAATCCACACCTATCCGGATATTTCTTAATCACCGGCAGCAAATCATCCAAATTTCGGGCCGCCGAACCTTCCCGGACCCAGATTTTCATACCTAACTTAATTTTTTCCTCCGCTTCCTCCGCGCTCAAACTCTCGTGGTCAGTCGTTATTCCCGCCGCCACATATTTTTTTAAATCTCTCCCCGTCACCATTGGCGCGTGCCCATCGATCGGTTTCCCCAACTTTTTAGCCGCGGCAATCTTGGCCATTACCTCCGAATCGTTATTAATCACTCCCGGGTAATTCATCACCTCGGACAGGCCAATAAAATTCGGCCGCTTTAATAGTTTTTCCACTTCTTTAGCATCCAGCCTGGCGCCACTCGTTTCAAATTCTGTCGCCGGCACGCACGATGGTACTGTCCAAAAAAACTTAAACGGCGCCCATTTACCATCGGCCACCATATAATTGATCCCATCAATCCCTAGCACATTAGCCACTTCATGCGGATCACTAACCGTCGCCACCGTCCCGTGCGAGACGGCTATCTGGGCAAATCGGCTCGGCACCAACATTGACGACTCAATATGAATATGCGCGTCACAGAGCCCCGGCATAATATAGACCTTTGGCGCCGACTTTGTTTTCTTGATCTCCTTAATATCTCCATCTTTAATAGAAATTTCTCCGGGAAAAATCTTTTCGTTTTCTACATCAATAATTTGACCAGTTATTGTTTTCATTTTGTCCATTATTAGTTTCTCAAGTATAGTATAAATGAATAATTAATAATTAATAATGAAACTAACTATCCTCGGCTCCGGGGTGATGTCGCCAACCATCGAGCGCAATCCCTCGGGATTTTTGCTGGAAATTGGCCAAAAAAAGATCTTACTCGATTGTGGCTTTGGCACCATCCGCCGCCTGACTGATTATGGCTACAACATCGGTGACATTGATTATATTTTTCTCTCCCATCATCACATCGATCACGCCGGTGATGCTTTTAATTTTATCCAAGCTCGTTTCGTGCAGGAAATGTTGTTTAATAAACCGCCTCGCCCCCTTTCTTTTATTGCCCCACCTGGCACTGGCGGAAAATTCCATCAATGGCGCCAATTGTTTTGGCTGGAACCCAACGAAGATCCGCAAGTGAAGTTTATTGAAGCTGGTCAGGAAATTAAAATCGGGGAGATTCGACTCGATCCCTTTCCCACAGTTCATGTGCCCTGGCTCAAATCACAAGGGATAATTATCCGTTATCAACGAAAAAAATTAGTCTACACCGGCGATCTTGGCTCCCACCATAACCTAAATAATTTAATCGATATTTCCCGTCGGGCTGATTTATTTATCACTGAAGCCGGCGGCGCCAAAAAATCATCCAATCACCTCACTTTCAAACAGGCCTATACCGTGGCCAAAGTCGCCCGGGTCAAAAAATTTCTCGTTACTCATGTCCACCCGCGAAAACTAGACCTTGTAGCCAAAAAATGCGCCGCCGAAGCAAACTTTATTTTAGCCAAAGACAGCCAAATACTCAAAATATAAATTACGAATTAACGAGTGGTGTAAATTAATAACTTGATTAACCTGCATGTCATCCCCGCCTTGAGCGGGGATCTCATCGTCAAGACTGCAATATACGTGTTACAAATTAGATCCCCGCTCAAGGCGGGGATGACATATAAAGAGAATAATTCACACCACTCATGAATTACGAAAATATAAACTTTACAATTCGTAATTCATAATTAATTCTTTACTTCTCCGCCAATTTTTATAAGAATAAAAATACAGTATAAAAATAATTTGGAGGTGAAAAAGCATGAAAAATTTGCCGCAGTTTTTCAAATATTTAATTGGATTGGTCGTTGTTATCGCCTTTCGACTGATCCCTCATCCGCCCAATGTTGAACCGATCATGACCACCATGATGCCTTTTGGTAAAAAATGGGGCCCCTGGGCCGGTTTGCTCTTCGCCTTGCTATCAATTTTGATTTACGATGTTGTCACCGGCACTCTGGGCACCTGGTCCATTTTAACGGCTGGCACCTACGCTATGTTGGGCGCCGCCGCCGGCTGGTGGTTGAAAAACCGATCCAGCGCCTGGCACTATGTTGGTTTCTCTATTGTGGCTACAATTGTCTATGATTTTATCACCGGCGTAGTTGGCTCCACCTTCCTTTTTGACATGCCATTTATGATTTCTTTAACTGGCCAAATTCCTTTCACTCTCTATCATCTGGCCGGCAATATTGTCCTGGCGGCCATTTGGTCGCCCATCTTGTACCGCTGGGTAATTGATAATAAACAGCTGGAAACATCGCAATTAGCCGAGCGTCTGGGTCTGGGCCGAGACTAATCGTCAGAAAAATATCATGTCATTACCGCCTGAATATAATATGTTCGGGCGTTTTTTTATTTTAATAATATATAAAATATGGCATAATATATGCACGCTGATTTAATTTTGTTATTACATTTTATGAAAAAAATTATATTATTAATAATTTCTTTATTCTTTTTTATCTCCTTACCAGTTCTGGCTAAGCCGCGCCCGGAAGATCTACATCAATGTAATTTTTCTGATACCATAGCTGTTCAGAGTGAACCATCAACTACTTCTGTACCCACAGTTGATCTCAATCAAAATTTTATCAATCAGGATCTAAACATTCCCATCCTGATGTTTCACTATATTGAAGACGTACCCGCCGACACACACGATCAGATGCGTTATAAGCTCTCCTATTCTCCCCAAAAACTGGAACAATTATTGCAATATTTATCAGAACAAAATATTCAAACCCTCACCTTTTGGGATATAAAAGATATTCTGGCTGGGCAAAAAGCCGCTCCCGATCGGGCCATTGTTTTAACTTTTGACGATGGCTATCTGGATCAGTATCAGAATGCTTTTCCACTTTTGGAAAAATATCATCAACATGGAGTTTTCTATATTATCACCAACCAGCCTGATCAAGATAGTAATTACATGACTTGGCCACAAATCAAAACTCTCCAGCTGGCCGGTCATGAGATTGGCAGCCACACCGTTTCTCATCCCAATTTGACCAGTCTTTCTTTGACTCAAGTCGATCAAGAAATGCAGCAATCAAAACAAATCATTGAGGAAAAAATTGACTATCCCATCATTAGTTTTTGTTACCCAATTGGTAAATACAACGATGATATAATCAATATAGCTAAACAATATTATCTTTTTGGTCGTACCACCAGTGCCGGCACCGAATTGCATACCGACCGACGCTTCCAGTTACCAATTATCAGAATTTTCCCGACTACCTCGGTTGATAGTATTAGATATTTATTTAGTTAACTTCATATTGGCAAAGACAAAGTGAGCAGTGAACAGTGAGCAGTGAACAGTCAAAATACCCGTTACTTGTTCACTGCTCACTGTTCACTTGGTCTTTGGTATTTATCACCATGAATCCGCTAATAATTCTCCAAAAATATTACGATCCCCGTTCCCGTGGTTATCAAATTCTAGTTGAACATAGCGAACAAGTGCGTGATATGGCCCTAAAAATCGCCGCCGCTAAACCCGAACTGGGCATTGATCAAAAATTCATTGCCGAAGCCGCCATGTTGCACGACATTGGCTATTTTTTAGTCAATCTACCCGAGCTGGATTACCATGGTCAGGAAGTCCCCTTGCGTCATGGCATTTTAGGTCGAGAGATATTGGATAAAGAGGGGCTACCCCGCCATGCCCTGGTGGCCGAGCGGCACACCGGTTGTGGCACTAGCAAAGAGCAAATAATCACTCGTCATTTACCCCTCCCGCCTCGCAATTTGATTCCTCAGACAGTCGAGGAAGAATTAATTTCTTATTGTGATAAATTCTTCACCAAAGGTGATCTGAATAAAATTAATACCATCGACGAAATCGTGGCCAAGCTCAACACTCACGATCCCAGCGAAGTCGACTATTTCTTTAAATTACAGCAAAAGTTTAATATCGACAAAAATAATAATTAATAATAAATTATGCCTCCTAAAACGAAATTTCCCGCGCAATCGATTAGATCACTGCAACAATACATCAAACAAAGGATCAAACGCCGCGGGTTTGCCGATGAAGATTTATCTGAAAGACTACTATTATTAACTGAAGAAGTAGGGGAGATCATCAAGGCCAGTCGCCATCTGAGTCATATGAACGTCGCCGCGGCCAATCAAAATAATATCGGCGCCGAATTGGTCGACGCTCTTGATTATCTATTTGGTATCGCCATCTATCTCGACATCGACCTAGAAGCAGAATTTATTGCCAAAGAAAAAATTATTGATCAAAGAAAATATCAACGCGCCTGACCTAATTATTTCAAATACTCCCCCTTCTTCATTACCATCTCCCCATCAACCACGACATTGGTGTAGCGCATTACTCCATCGAGATGTGTGGCGCAAGTCCACTCGGCTTTGGTTTGTTCGGGTGAAGTAGTGCCAAATCCCAGGTGAATCCCGGGGAATTTTTCGTCTTGTAGCAAATTACCAATAAATCCTTTCAATTCAGTGTTGATACCAAAAGCAAATTCCCCCACCCGGCTGCTATTTTCTTCCTGATTAAAAAGATAATCAATTAATTCTTGCTGCAACTGTAAATTCTGGCAATCGATACTGTCTGGTACTACCCAGCTATCTTTAATCCGCAGACTAATCGGACTACTGGCCAAATCACCATATTCTTCACTAAATCGATCTCCCAAACAGCCATCGATCACCATTCGGCCGTTGACATTGATTGGTGTGGTAAAAACTTCGCCCGGCGGCAGATTCTCCGAATTACCCTTGTTGATAAAACCATCACTCAACACCCAATCATAACTAGGAGTGAATTCTACCACCAAATTAGTCCCCGCTGGTGAAGTCACAGTAATTTCCCGCGCCTCCTTCACTTTGTTGTATAACCAATCACCGACCGCTTTAACCTTTTTAAAATCAGTGCACATGCCGTCGGCCATGATTTCTTTGTTCATGCCGATCAAATGGGCGTGGCGGATATTGGGATTGGCGTGAATAGCCCGAATCATGGGGGTACGAAAAATTACAATTTCATTGCCCACTCCGCTGGCCACGTAGATACTCACGTCGGTATCAACATATTCCTTCTCCATCGAGTTGGGCCAGGCCACCGGTCGTCGGCCAAAATCTTCCATGATAAACAAACTGACTCGATCGGTTATCTTCAAAGCCTCCGCCTCCAACGCCTGAGCCGTTTCCAGATTGTCCCGTTCACCAATGATGACTACTTTTTCCTGCGGCTGGACTTTTAAACTAATATTAATCGCGTTGTAGGCTCCTTGTTGTAGTGTACCCATAATAATTAAAGTGTTTTGTGAGTAAATTAATATTTTCTGGATCCTGAATCCCTAGCACTCGCTGACTCGCTTAGGGTTCAGGATGACAATTATATTATTATTCCCTAAGCGGGCGGACGCAAGGCCCGCCCCTACAATATTGATTTCTGGTAACATCCATCGCAATAAACCTTCTCTTTTCTATCAGGAGCATACGTCGTTTCAAATTCTTTCTGGCATCTTCCCTCATGTCCGCATACATTACTTGATCCTTGATCCTTGTCGCTTGATCCTTTCCCCTCGCACATGCACCGTCGTTGCCATAAATGACGCGGATTCATTCGGGCAAATCTTTCTTTGTGACGCACTTCCGGATGTTTGGTCGGCACGGGAATCCCCATTTTAATATATTGCCGCAATTCATGCGGAGTGATTTTAAACAATTTTTCCGATACCTCGCATTTAATGATCCCATTTAAACATTTCTCAATTTCCTCTTTGGCCTCGCCCGCCGTAGCTTTAGCGAAGGTGGGATCATATTGGCGAATATCGGCCAGCGGCACATAATAATCTCCAACTGTCTTAATTGATTCAATGTCAGGCTGCCATTTCAGACCTTTCTTTTCGGCTTCCTCAGCCGTCAGTGGATAATAATCATTGGCGATCGTCTCGTTGTATCCAAACGGCACCATTTGCATTGGAAAAAAATCTCCCCACTGCCCATCCGCCATCATTTTCTCAATAATCTGTGGTACCAGTATCTCATACTCTTCCCGCGAATATTGTTTATTCAAAATACAATACTGTTTCTTTTTCAATCCCACGCATCCAAACAGATTCTGACTGGAAATGCCGTGAATACAATAGTACAGATTACTCGATGATATACTTCCAAAAACACTCATACTGCGACTAAGTTGCTGTCCCAAAGACGACCCCGAAGACGATACATTATAATTTAACTCTCCGCCTCCAAACGAAAAAATATCCATCAGATCATGCCCCTCCAACACCACATTCACGTTACAACTATCCTCAGTGCTGGTACAGACAAAACCATTGTGCACATTTTTGCAGTTGATCAGAATATCGCCGGTGCAATCGTCAGAGTTATTGATCATGGCAAACCGTCGCGGATATTTCAGAAAATGAGAGATAGTTTCACTTTCAGCCCGCTTGTGACCCGCTCGCGTGTATATGTATTCATCCAACCTCTTTTTATACTCCTCTGATCCTAGCTGTTGATTAAAAAAATAATACTGTTTATGTCGCAGACCAACGCAGCCGAAACAATCACTACAACCGATACAATCCTGACAATAATGACAACTCCGGCAATTCTCGCAATTTTGCATAAATCGCGAACTAGAGCAATTCGTACAGTTCACACATTCATACACACTCTCGCAATCTGTCACTCCATAATTATCAATATTATCCCGCCCCGACACCGAGTAGGTATTGTAATATGAATCAACATTTCCCCGCCCGCCAAAATTCAGATAGCAATTTTTGCTGTTCGTTTCGGCATTACAATAATCCGAATTCTCATTATTGGCACCCAGAAAGCCCCACAAAACACTATCCTGCAATAACTCACCCATCTGCTCAAAAAAAGACCGTTTTGGATCATAATCCCGCCCCTGATCAAGGCCGTCCCACTTGTCCGACCAGAAACAATCATTACAGCAGGCCTTCAAATTCTTATCCGGCGAATAAATTAAAATCTTTTCCTGCCCGCACAAATAACATTTCGCTTTATACAACGCCCGTTCATTGCGCCACGCCATCCTTGATCGCTCCCGGCAAGAAGGACAATTATTTGACGCGGGAATTAAATATTTCTTACCGGCAATTTCCGGACTGATTTTGTCTAATAAATTTAATTCTTCGTCGGTAACCTCAAATTGAAGGCCACATTGGCGACATGTTTTTTGTTGCATTGTTTATCCTGGTGGTTATTTAAACGCAGTTATAAATATTTATTATTTAACGATTTTACCCCGCGTAGAGACGTTGCAGGCAACGTCTCTACCGGAGGCAACCAATTATATTACCGATTTTTGATAACAATTTTCACAATAAACCCTTTCCGGCCGATCGGGCGCGTACGTCGTCTCAAATTCCTGGCCGCATCTTCCCATATGCGTACCACAACTGCCCTGGCAATCACATTGCCGATGATACAAACGCCAAGGGTTAATCAGTTGCCAGCGATCAATGTATCTTTGATCCGGATGCCGGCGGGGGATGGGGATATTATTTTTGATATAAAAGACCAATTCTTGCGGCTGAATTTTGTACGGCCGCTTGGTCACTTCGCATTCCAGCACTTGATTGATAATATCTTCTTTGACGTCTTTGATATTGTCCGGCACAGCATAATCAGAAGATTTTACCAGAGTATCCAGCATTTCTTTCCACCGCCCGCCAATCTTGACCGCTTCCTCTTCGTTTAAAGGAAAATAATCATTGGCCACCGTCTCATTATATGCAAACGGTGAAATACTGGTGGGGAAAAACTCCCCCCATTCGCCAGTATTTCGCATATGTTCAATAATTTTTGGCACCAATTTTTCATATTCCTCTTTGGTATATTGTTTATTCAAAATGCAATACTCGGCTTTACGCAGACCGGTGCAGCCCAAACAATTTTTACAACTGTGACAAAAATCACAGTACATAATATCTCGGTTACCCGTCCAGCAAGATATAGAGAATAAAGAATGATATGGAGTCTCACAACCAATTGTCTCGTAATTTAATTCGGCTGTCTCATAACCGGAAAAACAGTCATCATAACAATTTTTTCCCCCCGGCGATCCATACATAAATTTACAATCTTCCAATCTACTTGCGTCAAAACAAACATGTGAATTCTTACAGTTAAACAGATAATCACCCGTACAATTTTCACATTTTAGTAAATCGGCATGGGGTCTAATAGCATTTTTAAAGACTCGTAAAAAAGTTTGATAATATTCTTTTGATTTTTCGAATGAACCAAACTCATATTCCCCAAAGCGTTGCTCATATTCCTCCCGGCTTAGTTGTTCATTTTTGATACAATATTGCTTGTTGCGTAAATTACTGCAAAATAAACAATCACGAGAACCTTTTAAGTCATAAGAATAATAACAATTGGAGCCATTGGCGCAATCAAGACAAAAACGACTATTGCTCAAATTAATACATCCGGCGCATTGGTAAATATTTTCATTGTGGTCTTTGCAATAGATGGAATCAACCACATTAACTGAATCGTAAATAGTTCGAGAATAAAATACTTTTTGATTTTTACCAATGTCAAAAGACATGTAGCAATCTTTGTTGTCAGCTGCACAATTTAAATAATCACTATTTTCCGGATTAACATTGATCAACGCAATCCGTGGTACTTTTTCTTGTAACTCTCTAAACTGATCAAAAAACGGCCGGCCAAAATCAAACTCCCGCCCATAATCCCGCGCGTCCCAATCATCTCCCCACCATTCTTTTTGGCTATATACTTGATAAGGCGCGTTTTGGTCATAAATTGTGACCAACATTTCCCCGCTCTTATCTGATTTTCTCTGGTATAGTCGCCGTTCATTACGCATCGACAGCCGCCGGCGGAAACGGCAATCCGGACACAGCGTCGGAGCGGGAATTAAATATTTTTTTCCCCCGATTTCCGGACTAATTTTTTCATAAAACACCAAATCCTCATCCGCAATTTCAAAATTGGCGTTACACTGCCTGCATATTTTATTTTCCATACCTTAAATGTTAATTAATTTAATTGTCATCCCAAACAGGAAGCGTAGCGCTCCTGATTTGGGATCCAGAAAAAAATTATTCAAAAACATCTAGCTTATTATATAAATCTTCCCAAATTGGATTATTTTTTTCAATTAGCTCTATTTTCCATTTCCTTTTCCAATTCTTTAACCTCTTCTCTCCTTCAATAGCATCATTAATATCTTCATATAGTTCATAATAAACCAATTTATCGACATCATATTTATTCGTGAATCCTCTAAAAACTTTATTCTTATGTTCCCAGATTCTTCCTTTTAAATTACTGGTGACACCAATATATAAAGTTCCATTCTTGCCGCTGGTTAAAATATAGACGTAATAATATTTACTCATTAAATGTTTATTTTTTTTACATTTACCTGGATCCTGAATCTGGAACGCTCGTCCCTCGCTTCCAGTTCAGGATGACAATTAAATGACGATAGGTTTTATATTCTACCCTCAGACTCGTCGTTACTTATAAACTATATCATCAACCGGCTGATTTTCTTTTGTAACTCATCCATCTTGTATGGCTTAGGGAGTAAATCGATCACGCCCAAATTTAAAATTTCTTGCGCCTCTTCATTGCGGCCGTATCCGGTCGAAAGTAGAACTCTGACATGAGGATTGATTTCTTTCATGTGAATAAAAGTTTCTTTGCCGCTCATATCCCGCATTTGCATATCTAAAATCACGACATCGATTTGGTGATATTTTTCCCGATAAATATTAACTCCATCCAGACCATTGGTGGCGGCAATAACTTCATAGCCCATTTTATCCAACATTTTGGTCATCATTTCTGTGATCAATTTTTCATCATCTACCACCAATACTGTCCCCGTCTGGTTGGTTATTTGATCCTCTTTAGTGTTATTTTGGCTGAGTGTTAGTTTCCCTTTCGGTAGATAAACTCGAAAAGTTGAACCTTGTTCCAACTCTGTATAAACATCAATCATGCCATAATGACTTTTGACTATTCCATAGGCAGTCGATAAGCCTAATCCCGTGCCTTTTTCCTCCCCTTTGGTTTTGGTGGTAAAAAAAGGATCAAAGATCTGTCGTCTGGTCTCTTCGCTCATGCCATAACCAGTATCAGTGACCCGAATATATACATACTCACCTGGAGGTAATCCCAGATAAGATCTTTCAAAAGTCACATTGTGAGTATGAATTACCATAGTCCCACCGTCGGGCATGGCCTCGGCCGCGTTGACACATAAATTCATTAACAATTGATTGATCTGCGATGGATCGGCATCAACGGAGTAAAGATTTTTTTCCAAATCAGTAGTAATCTTGATAGATTTATTGATACTGTGTTTTAGAATCATCAAAACTTCCTTCACAATTTTATTGACTTCAGTAGCCTGGACCAGATTTTTCCCCCGTCGTCCAAAAGCCAATAATTTACTGGTCAAATCACTCGCTCTTTCCGCCGTGCTGATAATCCCCTGAATACTTTCCAGTTTGGTTGCATCATTTTCTTCTATTTGCAAAATACTAGCGTGTCCCAGAATTCCGCTCAACATGTTATTAAAATCATGAGCAATCCCGCCGGCCAGATTGCCAATTGAATCCATCTTTTGAGCTTCGATCAATTTTTCCTCCGCTTTTTTCTTTTCTGTAATATCAATCACCTGCCCAATAAAATGTATCGGCCGACCCGAATGATCTTTAACCAAAGAAACATTGAGATCCACCCAGACCAAATGGCCATCTTGACGAATGTACCTTTTTTCTAATTGATAAGAAGGAATTTCGTTGGCTAAAAGCTGATTAAACATTCTCAAATCTGCGGCCAGATCGGCCGGAAAAGTAATATCATGAAATTTCTTCTGCTTTAATTCTTCAGCGGCATAGCCCACCATCTGGCAAAACGCTTCATTGACATCCAGGTATCGTCCCTGTGGATCAGTAATATTCATACCGGTCGAAGCATTTTCAAACACGCTGCGAAAACGCGCCTCACTGTTTTTGAGCGCCTGCTCGGCCTTCAACCGTTCGGTGATATCCCGTACCGCGCCGATAATTTTTTTTCGCCCTTTCCAGACAAAAACACCACTGGTAATTTCGACTGGGAAAACAACACCATCTTTTTTCCGATGATATCGGAAAGGAATTCTTTTCCACTTTAGTCTTCTAATATTCTTTTTAATACTTTTCAATGTTTTTCTCGGTTCGGCCGTCATATCTAAAGCATTAAGTTTTAGATATTCTTCTTTGGTATATCCATACAGATCCAGTGATGCTTTATTTGCATCTTCAAAATTTAATGTCTCTGCATCCATTATCGTTAATGCATCAGACTCATTTTCAAATAGATTTCTGAATTTTCTTTCACTGTCTCTCAAATCTTTCTCCGCTTTTTTCTTTTCTGTCACATCACTGCAAACTCCAATCCATTTTTTAACATGACCATTGGCGTCAATTACTGGCAGACCTTTTTCAATCCAATAACACCAGTTACCGTTAGCATGGCGGATCCGATATTCGTCATGAAATGGCTCTTTCCGATATTTATAAGAATCGATATTATGGTATAAATTGTCAACCTCATCAGGGTGCAGCAAGGATTTTAATTCATTGTTTCTTATAGGTAATTCACCTTTCTTATATCCCAATGCTTTTTCAATATCACCAAACCACTTTATCTCGTCAGTATAAGGATTCCATTCATAGATTAAATCAGTTGCCAACGTCGCCGCGATGCGAAATCTTTCTTCAGATTGTTTTTGTTCAGTGATATTTCGCAACGTTCCCTCAATCCCAATTTTATTTCCGCTCGCATCAAACACATTATGAGCATGTACTTCAGTAATAATATGATCACCCTTACTATTTTTCAGGGTGATTTCAGTTTTAACTTTTGATGATTTCTTCAACAATTTCAGTAATTTATCACGATCGGAAGGATAAGCATAAAAGTCGAGCGCCTGTTTACCAATAATTTCCTCAATATTACTAACACCATAAAAATTACAGACTGATTCACTGACATCGACTAAAATGCCATTATTATCAGTAAAAAAATACACGTCCATTATTTCTTTCAAAATATCTTCGTATTTTTTTTCTCGATCCAACATTAATATAGATTGGAATTATTTTTCTACTATCATCATAACCAAAAAGTGCCATCCAAGGCAAATATCAAACAAATAATTGGTCAAAGCGGTATTGACAAAAACAAATTTCTGTCCAACGATAAGAACGTTACCAATTTTCTTTATTTATATGAAAAAAATATATTTTGCAGCGCCTCTATTTAATCATGCAGAAATTCAGTTCAATTTATATCTGACCAATAAAATTGAAAAACTTGGGTATAAAGTTTATCTACCGCAACGGGATGGAATTGATGGCATCGGCATTGATCGACCTCCTTATAACCAAATGAGTCGCGAAGAAGTAGCTCGGTTAATATTCGATATGGATCGTAATAATATTACCGATTCCGATTTTTTTCTTTTTATTCTTGATGGACGGGTGCCGGATGAGGGAGGCTGTGTGGAGATGGGCATGGCCTATGAACAACAACAATTAAAAGGTAAACCCAAACATATTATTGGTCTGCATACTGACACTCGCGGCGCTCATCTTGGTGCCAAGTTCAACCCCATGATCCTGGTGCCTTTAGATAAAGTAGTTAACAACGAAGAAGAACTATTAGAGTATTTAAAACAAATTTATAATCATGACTAAACTATCCACTTTTGGCGCCGGCTGTTTCTGGGGGGTGGAGCATAAATTTCGACAAACCCATGGTGTCATCGACACCGCCGTCGGCTATATGGGTGGTCACGTCGAGCATCCCACCTACGAACAAGTCTGCGGCCACGACACAGGCCACGCCGAAGTTTGCCAGGTGGAATACGACCCGGACGTTATCAGCTACGAACAACTGCTCGATGTTTTCTGGAATTTACATGATCCCACCCAGATTGAAAGACAAGGCCCCGACATTGGCTATCAGTATCGCTCCGTCATTTTTTATCATGACGATGAGCAAAAAGCCGCCGCCGAGCGTTCCCGGGAAGCCCTGGCCAATTCTGGCAAACACAGCCAAACCATCGCCACCAGCATTGAACCCGCCTCAACTTTCTGGCGCGCCGAAGAATATCACCAGCGCTATATCGCCAAAACCGGCCGCAATGTTTGTTAGAAAATTACGAATTACGAATTATTTTAATATACTGTTAATTACCAGAATTATTAATTCCTCGTAATTCGTAATTTCTATAGTAATCCCAAATAATCCAATCCCATATATCCCAACTCCACATTGGTACTCATGCCGCTGCGCAAAATCTGACGAAATTCATCCACACTGATTAATTTGACTTCGATATCTTGCACAAATCCTTTTTCATTTTCACTAAAATCATCAGCAATTTCCTGTATTTCAGCCACTTTTTGGCAATTGGTCGCGACGTAGCAATACATAATATATGTTGAATAAGCTTCGTAATAGCAGGGTCCAATATATTGAAAGTCACCACGATAACCGGTTTCTTCCAATAATTCCCGTACTGCTACTTTATGATGGTCTTCTCCCTCATTAATTTTCCCGCCCGGAACATCATAGAGTATTTCTTTCGGTCCAGGCCGATATTGCCGCGTTATAATCACTTTTTTGTCTGCTGTTAGGGCCACAACCCCCGCCGCCGGCCCCTCCCGCTTGATGTAAACATCGTGCACACTACCATCGGGCAATTTAAATCCCACCTTTTCCATCGCCCGCCCGAATTTTTCAAATTCCACCCGCCGAGATAATTCAGTCCAAGGCTTAATTTCATTATTCATATTTTTTCAATTAATTTAATTAACTACTCCACCTGCACTTTACGCACGACCAGAATATATACCATCACTATCAAACTCGACATAATACTCAAGCCAAAAAAAGCTGTGTATAAATCATAAGCGTCGGCCAGATAACCGGTCATCAACAATCCCAAAGCAGTCACTACTGACAAAACCTGACTATTGATCGACAATATCGTCGCCCGCATGCCGGATTTCACCTTGTCGTTAATAAACGCGCTGACGGTGGGATTATAAATACCGCGCAAAAAGAAAAAGATGCCAAAGACCAACAAGACTGCCAATATACTGTTGGTTTTTTGTATTAAAATTAGAAACAAACCAAACACTACTGAATGCAGCACCAAGTATTTATCAATGCTAAATATTTTTCCCAATTTCTCCGAATACAATGACCCGACACCCCGCAAGACAAACATCGCCGCCCCGATCAAGCCGAAATAACCGGCGCTAATATTAATTTGCTGATACAAGGGCTGTGCATATTGAATAGTAATCAAGGCCACACTGCCGATCAGCGCCGAAAAAATAAATATTTTGGAAAATTTGGCCCGCCGGAACGCAAAGTCAAAACTTTGTTTAAGCTGTTGCCCCGGGCTGATTTTAACCGGCCGCCGAGTTGGCTGACGCAAAGTCGCAATGGCGATTATCCCCAGTACCACCAGGATTATTTCCGCGTAAAATGGCCAACGCTGATTGTAAACATACAAAAAACCACCCATGATCGAAGCCACCACTCCGGCCACATTCATGCCAAAATCCACCTTCCCCGCCACTTGCTTGTATTGCTTTTCCCGCCCATCTTTTTTCAAACCTTCGTAGAGTAGAGCATAGTCAGCTCCCTGTTTCATGGACGCCCCGAAACCTTTCAGGGCGAAAGCGGCATAAAACCAGGCCGCGTTTTGCGCTAGCGCGTAGAGCACTGTTCCGGAAAGCACCACCACCGCTCCCCAAAACAAAGCGTTTTTATAACCAAATTTGTCCGCCAATATTCCCGAGGGAATTTGCCCGATAATCGAAAATATCAGATACACCGAAATAGCCAACGACACCTGTGACAAATCCAGCCCCAAACTGAGCATAAACAGCACGCCCACGCCAATATCGAACATTGAATCGTTGGTGATCACCGACAGGCCAATTTTCCAGATGTTGGAATTGTACATTGTTATATTTTTTTACATTATGGGAATTTAAATAATAACTGTTGGTTATGCGAGGCCGCTATATTAATTCCTTCCATGGCATTTTTTATATTTTTTCCCGCTTCCGCACGGACAAGGATCGTTGCGGCCCACTTTGGGTTGATCTCGTTTAATGGTCGGGGTTTTGCCCGTCGGTGCCGCCTGGGTCGGTTGGGGTAGGGTGGCATTTGATCCCGCCCGGGAATATGTTTTGACCGTCGCGTCTCGACGGGAAATACTGGCGGCATCCGGTTTCACCTCCTTACCCTGCAGGGGATTCAGAGGCTGTTTGATAATTGTCACTTTAAAAATTGTCTTGGCAATCTGATCATTAATATTGAGTAACAACTGTTGGTACAAATTATAGGCTTCGTGTTTATATTCGATCAAAGGATCACGCTGGCCGTAACCGCGCAGACCGACGCCGGTGCGAAGGTAGTCCATCTCATCCAGATGATCCTGCCACAAATTGTCGATAATCTTGAGCATGACCAGTTTTTCCAGCCGTCGCATCACTTCCGGCGTCAAATCCTTTTCTTTTTGTTCATAATAAGCCAACACTTTTTCATATAAATAATCAGTAATTCCCATCGGATTTTCGAACTTGGTCAAATCCTCATCCTGCCAATATGAACCAGCAATCGTTTTTAGATTTTCGTTGATTTCTTTTAAGTCCCAGCCGCTTTTATCACCAGTAGTGTGGGTGGTAACAATATTGTCAATGTCAGCCTTGATGATTTCCAATAATTGATCTTTCAAATTATCGTGCCCCAATATCTCCCGTCGTTTCTTGTAAATCGCTTCACGGTGTTTGTTCATCACATCATCGTAATCAACCACGCTTTTGCGCAGATCAAAATTATACCCCTCCACTTTTTTCTGGGCGCCCTCGATTGAATTGGTAATTAGTTTGTGTTCAATCGGCTGATCTTCCGGAAAACCAAATGTTTCCATCATGGTTTTGATCTTGTCCGAACCAAAAATCCGCATCAGATCATCTTCCAGCGAGACAAAAAATTGACTGGAACCCGGATCGCCTTGCCGGCCGGAACGACCGCGCAGCTGATTATCAATCCGGCGCGATTCGTGTCTTTCCGTGCCCATAATATGCAATCCGCCCAGTTCCTTGACCTCGTCATCGATTTTGATATCCGTACCGCGTCCCGCCATATTGGTGGCAATTGTGACCGCTCCTTTGACGCCGGCTTTACTGACAATTTGCGATTCCTTTTCGTGATGTTTGGCGTTCAATACATTGTGGGGCACACCAGTCCTGGTTAGTAAATCAGACAGAGTTTCCGATTTTTCCACCGAAATAGTACCCACCAGCACCGGTTGCCCGGCCTCATGTTTTTGTTTGATCACCTCGGCCACGGCGTTAAATTTACCTTCTTCCGTTTTGTAGATCAAATCATTCGAATCCTGCCGCACCACCGGTTTATTAGTAGGGATGACAATTACATCCAGTTTGTAAATCGCCCCCAATTCCTCCGCCTCGGTCACCGCCGTACCAGTCATACCGGCCAATTTTTTGTACAAACGAAAATAATTCTGAAAAGTAATGGTCGCGATCGTTTTACTCTCCCGTTTAATCTCCACCCCTTCTTTGGCTTCAATCGCTTGATGCAAACCCCGCGAATAGCGCCGCCCGGGCATCATCCGGCCGGTAAATTCATCCACGATCACAATCTCGCCATTTTTGACCACGTAATCCCGATCTTTTTTGAATAAGATCTGGGCTTTCAGGGCCTCTTCCAAATGATGGACGGTTTTGATGCCGCGTTCTTCGTAGATATTTTTAACACCCAACAATCGCTCGACATGGTTGATTCCATCTTCCGTCAAACTGACCGCTTTCATTTTTTCATCAACATTGTAATCGGCTTCCGCTTTCAGTTGTGGCACTATCCGCGAAAACTGTTGATACATGGCGCTCACCTCTTCACCCGGTCCGGAGATAATGAGTGGCGTGCGGGCCTCATCGATCAAAATATTGTCCACCTCATCCACAATGGCAAAATGCAGCTCTCGCTGTGCCATTTGCCCAATGTCTACCACCATATTGTCCCGCAGATAATCAAAACCGTATTCATTGTTGGTACCATAGGTAATATCGGCGGCATATGCTTCCCCTCGGCTGCATTTTTTCAACCGAAATTGCAATTGTTGCCCCCTGGTTTCTTCGGTTTCTTCTTTTTGTTCAAAGGCATTGATATCAAACAAAAATGACTCGCGGTGTTGGATCACACCCACTTTCAGTTCCAAAAAATCAAAGATCGGTCCCATCCAGTCGGCGTCACGCCGCGCCAGGTAATCATTGACTGTTACCAAGTGGCAACCCTGACCGGACAAAGCGTTGAGATACAATGCCAGTGTAGCCACCAACGTTTTACCTTCACCCGTTTTCATTTCGGCAATCTTGCCTTGATGCAGCACTATTCCCCCAATCAGCTGCACGTCAAAATGCCGCATTCCCAGAACTCTCTTGGCGGCCTCTCGCACCACCGCGTAAGCCTCCGGTAACAAATCATCCAGAATTTTACCCTCTTCCTCCCCATTGTCCCGCCGATTGGCTATCTGCGCCCGAAAATATTCCGTCTTTGCTTTCAGCTCCTCGTCCGACAAAGCACCAATCTTTTCTTCCCAACCATTGATCGCCTCCACCACTGGCTGCATTTTTTTGATCTCCTTCTCATTGGGATCCCCAAAAATCCAGTTCAATATGTTCATAACTATGTCAATTTAAGCATATAAAAATAGCACCATACAATTGATATGATACTATTTTTTGACTATTTGGACAAAAATTATCTATCGATCGACAGAGTATACTGGCTCTGTCATTTTACACACCGCCCCCTTTTTATCCTGGCAATCGTCAACGTTTATCACCATTTGGCCGAGATGATTGATCTCCACTCTCGCTTCCAACATCTTGTCACAGATTTGTTCACAACTATACCCCCGCCAACCCTCCATTTCGCATTGTTCATTTTTATCTGGGCGCATGACAAATAGCTTTCTAATTGCCCGATCTTTTGGATTTCTTTCTCGGAAAATGGCATAACCAATTTCCCGATAATAATCAGCCAGCGAATCAGTCAATTTCCCCATCGTTTCATGTCTAATATCCGCATCCTCTAAAATTCTAGTTCGACTTTTCTGATCTGGAAATAAAACATAATCTTTAATCCGCCCGGTAAACTCCTCACCATCATAAATAAACACCCCTTCATGGCCAGCATCAGCTTTGAATTGCATTATTTCCGATCCAATTTCCACTCCAAACACATTGTGTCTCTCCCCGGCCCATGATTCTTGTTCTAGTTTTCTTTCTTCCATTGAATTAATTTATTATTATTTACATTTTTCATTATAAGGCCTGAATAAAGGGTTTACAAGAAATTAAAGGTGGATTGATAAGGAATAATTTAGTATTGTATAGAGGTATTTTTGTAATTTTACAAGGAAAGGAGGAGATGCAATTGTTCAGCATCTTCTTTTTATTAACAATCGGGAAAAGCTCCCCCTTCTTTTTCATTTTGGCCGTAAATCTCGGTCTCATTGAAATTGAAGCCGAAGGAAACTACGGGTGGGCATATCGTATGCCCACCTGGTACCGGGTATCGGGGTTACCAGCGTATGTCTATGGCCTGGTATTAAATAAAAGGCCATTAACTGGATACCACCTCCAAATGTTTATTTTCCCTATAGTAATATTTCACACTCATTTCTTTATGGGAGTGGAATGGAGCCTGGCAGGAGAGCTAAACGCTATAGCGATGTATTTTCTGTGTATGTCGCTGTGGGATTTTCTCTGGTTTATTTTCAATCCTCATTACGGGATTAGGAACTTTAAACCCGGGGAAATTTGGTGGCACGCCCAGTCGAAGTGGTTTCTGGGTTTACCTGTTGACTACTACGTAGCTTGGGTTGTTTCCGCCGCTTTTATGTACGGGGCCGGAAGCTTAAAAGGATACATGGAATTGTTTTATGGGCATCTAATAATGCAGATGATGCTCATAATAATGACCTTACTTTCCATTCAGTTCATTGCTCCTTTGTACCATGGATGGTACTGGAGCATGAGGAGGCCTGGCTGTGACGAGCGTCACAAAATCGTTCCGCAGGAGTGGCTGGAAAAAGCCATGAGCAGGCAATGCCACTGCTGGCGGTGCGAACAACTGCAGGGCCTCATCACGGAAATAAAAGATCAGGTGCAAGAAGCAACTGTTGTTGCTGTTGATAAAACTGGAACAACAAGAGTGCTGACAGTTGTCACACCTGATCACCGAAAATATAAAATAGATTGGGCGGAAACGCCCGGAAGCAGTTAAATATAAATTTTTAAAATCCCGTGCTAAGCACGGGATTTTTTCTGTGTAAAAATATTAAATATTAATAGAATAAAACCTTGTTATTAACCATAACAAATGTTATAATAAAATGAAAATTTTATCAAAACAAAAAATGGAACAAAAAGAAAAAAACAGTCATAATCTTCCTGAAAATAATAAACTTCAGGAAAATAACATAAATCAAAAAACAGATAAAAAACTCCGAAAATTAGGTGATATATTTGTTGAAAAATTTTGTAGTCAATTTGAAGTCGAAGGAATAAATAATATCAAAGAAGAAATAGAAAAGAATCCAGATGCGAAATATATTATATCCTCATCACATTTTTCCAATCTCGATGCTCCGGCAGCCGTCAAGGCGATGGGTGAATTGCTCGATATGCAAATTACCGCAGAATCCCTCTCCTTTGAAGGTGCATCTCCACAAAAAGTATTATTTTATTTAGGCGGAAAAGATAATTTTATACCACTAGATTATCGCCGAACCAAAAATGGAAAAACTGGGGTATTTAATCCATCGAATTTTGATCCGATACTAGAGAGAATAGATCAAAACAAAACCCCATGGATTGCAATTCATACCTTTAATACTGAAGGTCAGATGAAAAAAGCCAAAATCGGAGCAGTATATACTGCCCAAAAATCTGGAGCAAAAATTATCCCAACCGCTTTGGAATTTTATGGTGCCTCAGTAAGTTTAGAAGGGATATTAAATATTGCCAAAGGCCTACTAAAAAGATCAAAAGGAAAAGCCGTATTCCATATTGGCCAACCGATCAAATTAGAGCCGATTGAAAATCTGGATATTCTGGAACGGGTTATAGAAAAGAGGTCTAAAGGTGAAAAGTTATCTGAACAAGATAGATTATTATTTAAGCAGGTGAAAAAACAACTACAAGCTCAAGCTGATTACATTGGACGAAAAACTGCTGCCATGTTACCTGAAAATTACCAAGGTTATTATACAAAAAAAGAGTAATATTATTTTTAATAAACAATAAACTCCCGGATCTTCCCGGGAGTTTTTGCTTGTCCAAATTTCAATATTGGCTATTCTTCTTCCTCCTTCCCCAGCCAAAAGCAATATTCTCTTTTGGCTGAGTTTATCTGTGTTCTAGTCAGTGTCAAAAAAATATTTCCTTTTTGGCCTACTTCCAGATGGTGGTAATCGCTTTTAGCATTAAAACCAATTTGCAGTTCCTTTTGGTCCCCTTTAAAAAGATTATGTATTATAATCTTATACTTATTTTCCGGTAATTTATTACAAGCAAATACATAATCATCATCAATCTGCTCCATCAAACGCAAATCCGGCATAACCAGACGAAAGTGTCTATCACCAATCATATCAATAGTGTCCTGGGTGTCCTGGCCATTATTATTAAACTTAGCAACTTGACCAATAATTCTGATTATTTCATAGCCCTTTTTCTCTAATTTTGCTATCACTCCCTCTCTGGTTACCAAGCCGTCCAGACCTTTGAGGCCGAGCATCGATTCTAATCCCATAAAAATAACAATAATGTGTAAAACACAATTATTATAGTCACTTTCATCAATAATAGCAAAAAAAGAACGACCCGGCCGCTGATAATTAGTATTATTTATCCAACAAATCTTTCTTAATATACTTCATGCACTCCGCCCAGGTCTGTTTGACTGTCATATGAGTATTATCAATCAAAATCGCGTCTTGGGGCATATTGAGTGGGCCATCTTTGTCGTTGGTGTCGTGATCATCGCGAACCCGGATTTGCTCGCGGATATCGGTGATCGAAGTTTTCTGGCCGGAGTATTTCAGGTCATTAAAACGGCGCTTGGCGCGAGATTCCAAGTCAGCCGTCAGGAAAAACTTGATCTGGGCTTCCGGAAAAGTGTAAGTACCAGTGTCGCGACCGGCAATGATAATGTTATATTTTTTGGCCAATTTACGTAAATTCTTTCGGATCAATTTGCGAATTAAATAGTATTGTGCCGGATACGAAGCATTGACCGAAACTTGCCGCGAGAAAATAAATTGATTAACACATTTACCCTGGTGAAAAACCTTCAGCTCATCCGATTTACCACTCTTGGTGCTATCAAAATCCAGCTCCAATTTATCTTTAACATGATTATATACTTCCCGTCGTCGGGTCAAATCCACCCCATCTTTTAAACAAAGATATGCCGCCCAGCGGAAATAGGAGCCAATATCCACCAGCCGAAAATCCGCCAAGGTCTGGGCCAGTTCCCGCGCCAGTGTTGATTTCCCGCCCCCGGCCGGCCCGTCAATTGTGATGATTGTTTTCATATGAAAAAATTAAAAACTAACGTTTTTGCCAAAAACTCCCTCCGCCTGTTTGAGATTTATATTTCGCTTTTAAGCGCTTCTTCAACTCTTTCATCGATTCTTTCTTATTAGTTGATTCAACTGAAGTAGTCATAGGTGCCGAAAACAAAAAGGGATCACTAAAATTATTATTGGTAGCCGTAGCTGAAGATAGGGGAGTAGTTTTTAATTCTTTTATTTCGTCTTTTAAATCTTTAATCTCCGGCTCTTCTTTATAGGCATAATCAATTACTATTTTTAAGGTCTGTGAAGGTAAAAGATAGGTATTATCGATCTCCAGCGCGTCTTTTGGCTTCTTTAGTGGCCCTTCTTTACGACTGCTATCATCTTCATCACGTTTAGCCAGACTAACCTTCAGATCGCCATATGACGTTGTGCGCCCCTCTTTGACGTGGTCTTTGTATCGCCGCCTGGCCCGAGCATCGATCGAGGGATTAAGGAATATCTTAATATCCGCCTTGGGAAAGACATTGGTGCCGATATCCCGTCCGGCCACAATCAGATTCTTTTCCTTGGCCAACTCCCGCAATTTCTTCTTCACCAACCTCCTCACCTTCGGATATTGGGCCACCGTGGTCACCGAAGCCGTCACTTT
>Ga0265297_10004463_pt1 | contig 22857 bp, 21 predicted proteins | sample Munlanlwell13791_FD_192502 | JGI IMG/M metagenome (GOLD analysis project Ga0265297, IMG submission 192502) | Leachate microbial communities from a municipal landfill in Southern Ontario, Canada - Leachate well 137-91 | ecosystem: Engineered > Solid waste > Landfill > Unclassified | place... | reverse complement strand
TACCTGCCTGCCGGTAGGCAGGGAGCGCATCCATTAAAACTTTTCAAACACGCCGTCATAGCTCAGTTGGTACCTGCCTGCCGGTAGGCAGGGAGCGCATCCATTAAAACTTTTCAAACACGCCGTCATAGCTCAGTTGGTAGAGCGCATCCATGGTAAGGATGAGGTCTCCAGTTCAATCCTGGATGACGGCTCAATAGAGCGTCCCGATGTATCGTCGGGAAGGTCTCCAGTTCCCTGTCTGCCGTCGGCAGGAATCCTGGATGACGGCTCCAATTAAAAAATCCCGCTATGTTTCCATATAAAGCGGGATTTTATTTAAAATATTCCTCCTGAAGCCTTTTGGCTTCTCTGATTGTTTTTGATTTTATTTTGCCGTTTTTAATTTCACGGCAAAAAGCCGAGAAAAAATACCTAACCTTTTTTTTAGGATCAGATATTTTTTTTAATGACTCTGCCATTTTTAAAACAGAGTTCATTTCTCTTAAGTTCATCCCCTGAGCTAGGGAATGAACCAGTTTGTGCAGACGATCGTCTGTCATTTTTTCTCCTTTTGAAAAGTTCTGCTTATATTTAACCATTTTTTAATTGATAAGTCAAATATTATTTTAGCTATACACAGCTAATATTGACAAAAAATATAAAATATTGTATTATGAAAGCCGTAAATATAAGAAAAAAAATATGTCATCAAAATCAAAAGAAAGAGAAAATCGAGTCAAATTAGAATGTACTGAATGTAAACATGTCAATTATTTTGTAAATAAAAATAAAAAAGTACATAAAGAAAGACTTGAACTACAAAAATATTGTAAATTTTGCAAGGCACATACTTTGCATAAAGAAACAAAATAAATTATAATAAAAGTCGGTTTAATCCGATTTTTTTTAATTTTTTAAATATGTTTTATATAAAAGCGTTTATAAAAAGTTTGTACGATTTTAATTGGTTAAAAACACAAAAAAATGATATTAAAAAGGCAGGTAATTATTTTTTGTTTTTTATTCTTTTTTTATCTTTTGTTTATGCTTGTTTTTTTACTTTTTTCTTAATTCCAAAAATAAAGATTCATATAGATAATTCTTTTAAAAATTTTGCTGATCTAGATTTAGAAATTAAAGAACATAAAATTTCGGTTTCTGGTATAGAACAACCTTTTCAAAATACAATTTCAGATTTTTCAAAAAACAGTGAAGAAAAATTATTTATTTTTATTGACACAATATCAACTTCAAGTGATTATTTAAAATATTCTCAAATTGATAAAAATGAAAATAGAATTATAATCACCAGTTCAACAATTGCTCTTTATGGTAAAGATGGTACGATAAATGTTCAAACTGCAGAAAAAATGTCAGACTTTTCTTTGAATAAAAAAATAATTTTTGATTTGTTAGAAAAAGAAAAAACTATTTTTATTTTCTCAATGATTTTAATGTTTTTTGTATTAACAATAAGCAAAATTATTTCAGCACTTTTTGTATCTTTTGTTATTTTTCTTATTTTTAGAAAAAGTAAAAAAATAGATTTTAAAAATATTTTAGGAATTGCTTTGTTTGCTTTGACATTACCAACTTTAATTATAATTTTTTTAGCGAATTTTGGAATTTCTTTACCTTTTTTGCATTCATTTTTATTATTTCTGATTTTATTTTTAGTATTTGAACAAAAAAGTGTTTCTAAAATTGATGACGAAAAGAAAGAAGAAATTACAATAGATAAATAATTTTTCTCCCCCTATTAGGGGGAGAATACCTGCCTACCGGCAGGCAGGAGAGGGGGTTATATAAAAGATAGTCATTTTAAAAATAACCCCACACCCTGACCCTCCCCTAATAGGGGAGGGAAAGTATAAATGCTTGATTTTATTTTGTTTTTTCTATATAATAGGAAAAACAAAAAATGGGCGAGTGGTGAAGTGGTATCACAAGGGTCTCCAAAACCTTTGTCGTGGGTTCGATTCCTACCTCGCCTGCAAATAAAAACAACCTTGAAGATGGGGTTGTTTTTTGATTCAAAAATTGACATTATGGAGTTTTTATTTTAAAATGTAATTAACAATTTAAAAAGACCTAAACTTATAAAATTATGAGCATGGTCGGGAATCTACACGAATATAGAGATGGCTCTTCCGTCTTTGATATTATTCGTGTAGTCAATATCCGAAAGGTTATTGGATCTCGTAAGGGATCGTCATCGTACGGAGAGCCTTTTGTGTTATATATACAAAAGTGAAGTTTATTTTAAATTTTATTTATATGAAGGACATTATTTTTGCTTTTTTCTTATCTATTCTTTTGTTTATTTTGTGGGGTTGGATATTTAGTTTTTTTTCAAAAACAAAAAAAGAAGAAGTTATTAGTAAATGGATATTTGCTTTAGTCGTGATCTTCTTTTTTTGGAAAGAAATGTTGGCTCAAGATTCAATAATTATTCCTTTGGTTTTTACAATAATTATTATTTTATCCATTTTATTTTTTGATTTTTTTAAAGAAAAATATGATAGTTTTTTGTATAATTTAGTCAGTAAAAAAGTTAATAAAAATTCACTAAAAAAACAAAAAAATGAACTAAGCAATTCACAAGTCAATATAATTAAAAAAATTCAAAAAGCTAAAGAATTTTGGATTAAAAGTGTAAATCTGTTAGAGGAGGGGGAGCTAAGTGAATCTATAGAGTTTGCAAAAGAAGCTATAAACGTAGAACCTGATTTTATGCCACCATATTCAATACTCGGCACAGCTTTAGCTATTAATAAACAGTTTGACGAATCATTGAAAATATTATTTAAAGCAGTAGAATCAGAAGAGCAAAAAAAAGAAGAATTTCCTAATACTTTGAGTAGAGGACATTTGTTAATCACAATAATGAATGTCTATAATATGCAAAAAAATAATAAAAAAGCTTTGGATTATGCTGAAAAAGCTTTATCTCTTATGAATAGTGCAGAAATGGATGAAGAAATTAAAATCAAAGAAAATGATACTTCAATACCAGAGTTAAAAAAAGAAGTAATAAAACAAGCTCTTGATATGATAAATAGTAAAAATGAATATAATAAAGCCCAAAAAATAGTGTCTGATTATAGTGGACTTATGGAATGGTTGCACCCTATGTTAAATTTAATTTTTTTCTTTGGAATTCCTAAATCGTTTTTATCTAATTCTACTGAAGATATTATTAAAGCTTTTGATATTTTTAAAGAAAATCAGTTTAAAAAAGAAGGAAAAGATTTTACAAAAGCAATTGATACTTTATCCTTTGCTTTAATGAATTTTATTGACGATGACAAGGCTTTTGAAAGTGCTTTTAATAAATATCATTTGGAAGATACTAAAGCTAGTATGATTAGAGAAATAAAAAATTTTCATAATTGGACTAATAAAAATGTAGCTAATTATTTTAAGGATAAAGATATTGATAATTTAGATTTTGATAATTTAGATTTTGAAACAGCTTATAGAGTATTCAGTGTCTTTAGTATGTTTTTTGGGCATGCACATATAAAATTAAGCATTTTATTTTCTAAAAAAATACCAGAAAATTTCTTACCTTTTTCGAAAGAAAATATTTTAAAAGCATTAGATGTTTGTTCTGAAAAAGATAAAAAAAATTTGGGTGCTTATAATGCTGGTAAAAATATTATAAATGAAGAGTATATTGGTGTAAAAGTTGCAGTAACTAATTTAATCATGAATTTTTCTGATGAAAGAAGAAAGTTCATATTAAATAATTTAAAAGAATTACAAGAAAAATAAATTAAATTATTTTTAAAATTTTTATTTAAAGATTGAAGTAATATTTATGACAGTTTTATTTAAAGAATTTAATAAAAATAAAGAAGAGGAAGAATTAGTAGCTGTTTCAGAAACTAATATTAATTCTGATTTTTGGTATCATTCGGGGTATTATAATGCTGGAGAAATTCTCTTTGAAAATTGGTCTGCTTTGTATAAAAATGAAGGTGATCATATAAGTATAGATGCAATTGTTTATCCAATTTATTATTGTTATAGACACTCGGTGGAAGTGCTTACTAAAAAGATATTAAGAACGATAGTAGGTCAAAATTGTAAATCTAATCATAATATATTTGATTTGTTTTTAAAATTAATTGAAAACGATATAAAAATTCCACAAGAAGTAAAAGATTTTATAAATGAGTTAAATAAAATCGATCCATCATTTACAAGGTTTCGTTATGATACTAAAAAAAGTGGCGATAAAAATCAACCACTAGAGGTTGATTTGGTCGGTATGGTTACTGGTTTTCGTTTTGTTTATAAATTTTTGTCTAATATTTGGGATATAAAATACGAAAATGATAATAATTTTAATAAAAATCATTATAATCGTTTTAAAAAATAATTTTTAAATTTTAATAATATGAAAAAAAATCATTTTATTGTAGCTGTAGTTTCGTGTTTTTTAATAGCTATGTTGTTTTTAATTAGTTTAGAATTTTATAAAGGTCTAAAAATTAAGAATGCTAATTATTGTTATTCATCTAAAGCTAGAGAATACATAATTTTAAAATGTTATAATAAACCAGGAGAAGAAGGTAATAGATGTAGAGATGATTTTTATTATAATACTATGTGTGGTAAGGCTATAGAAAAAGTCTATAAAATTTATTAATTTTATTTCGAACAATATGAAAAATAAAAAACAAACGATAACAGTTATAAAAACTATAGCTATAATAATGCTTTTTTTAGCACTTGCTGATAATCCATATAGTTATTATCAGATTTTACGTTGGGTAGTTGCAGGTACAGCTGGTTATTCAGCGTATCTTGCTTATTTACAAAAAAAGACTATATGGGTATGGATTTTAGCAATTATTGCAATTTTATTTAATCCAATTTCATCTTTTCATTTTGATAGAGAAACTTGGTCAATGTTAAATGTAATTTCTGCTATAATATTTTTTATAAGTATTTTTAAACAAAAAATTAATCTTGATAAAGAGTATCCATTAATACCTCATACTAATTCTGGACGATTATTTTCAACGGTTAGACGTATGAAGGTTGAAAGAGAATTAAATATTCCAATTTCTGATAGAACTGGATTTGCTATATCTGTAGAAACTGGAAAAAGTGCTAATAAAATGACTGAACAAGAATGGGAAAAATTTTATAAAGATTTATCTAAACAATTAGAAAAAGATTATCCAGAACTATATAATCAATTATTTTTAAAAAAATAAACTAAATAAAAAAATATTATATGCAACCTTAAAGATAGGGTTGTTTTTTGATATGAAAAATTTTATGCTATAATAAAAGCATAATTTTTATTTCCTATGAACACAAAAAAACAATTTCCAAAACCAATTTCAATAAAAAAACTGATCGGGCCGAGTTTTATTATTTTAGCATTAGGGCTTGGTTCCGGTGAAGTCATCTTATGGCCTTATATGTCTGCAAACTACGGACTTGGTATTGCTTGGGGAGCATTACTCGGAATCACTTTTCAATATTTTATAAATTTGGAAATTGAAAGATATGCACTTGTAAAAGGAGAAAGTGTGTTTGTTGGGATTGCAAAGATTTTTCCAAAAGCAATTTATTGGTTTATTATTTCTACTTTTATAGGTTTTGGACTTCCTGGGATCATCGCAGCTTCAGCACATGTATTTGCTAGTATTTTTGGAATAGAAAATTTCAAGTGGATTGCAATTTTATTTTTAATAATTATTGGATTTATTTTATCTTTTGGAAAAACTGTTTATATTGTGATGGAAAAATTGACTAAAATTATTATTTTAGTAGGAGTTCCTTTTATTTTTTTACTTACACTTTATCTAGCATCAAGTACTGACTGGGTCATGCTTTTAAAAGGTTTTGTTGGTAGAGGAGAAGGATTTAGTTTTTTACCAGTTGGAATTGGCCTTGCTACTTTTCTTGGTGCTTTTGCTTATTCTGGAGCTGGAGGAAATTTAAATTTAACCCAATCTATTTATATAAAAGAAAAAGGTTATGGAATGGGGAAGTATAGTCAAAAAATTGCTGGATTATTTAATAAAAATAAAATAGATGAGAAAATAAAACTACATGGAGAAGATTTTGAAGATACAGAAGAAAATTATAATAGATTTAAAAAATGGTGGAAAGCAATTTCTATTGAACATTTTATAATTTTTTGGTTTATAGGTTTATTTTCTATGTCAGTTCTTATGCTTCTTAGTTATGCCACTACTTATGGTTTAGCTGATAATACAGAAGGAATAAATTTTGTGATTAGCGAAGGAACGGTTATTGGAGAAAAAACTTTTGCTTTACTTGGAAAAGTATTTTTATTTGTTTTAGGAATAATGCTTTTTCAAACTCAGCTTGGAGTTTTGGATTCTACTTCTCGTATAATGAGTGAAAATTTGGCGATTAAATTTTTGAATAGCGGAAAAAAAGATGAAATAAAATTAAGCAAGATTTATTTTAGTTTTGTTTGGGCTCAAATTTTATTTGGAATGATATTATTTTTATTTAATATTTATGAGCCAAAAACTTTAATAATTTTAGGAGCAGTTATAAATGCTTTTGCTATGTTTGTTCATACGGCTTTAGTTTTTATAACTAACCATAAATTGTTAGAAAAAAAATATCGACCAGTTTGGTGGAGAAAAATTATAATTTTGTGTATTTTCTTATTTTTTGGATTTTTTAGTTTTATAGTTTTTTTGGATAAAATTAAATAAAGTCAAAAGTAAAAAGTCAAAAGTCAAAACTAGCTGTGTTTGACTGGTTTTTTAATTAAAATAGCTGGTAGAGCTAATAAGCAGGTAAATCGCTAAGAAAAGTTATAAAATTTTAATTATATAAAAATTGTATAAGGGATTTCTCCATCCCGTCTTATTGTCGGGATTACGAAATGACAAAATGTACGGGGAGTTTTTTAAAGACGTTTAAGGATAATTGAACAGAAAGGTTAAATAGATAAACTAAAAAACAAATTTCTAAACACTTTATCACTCTGAGGCGAAGCCGAAGAGTCCCTTAAACCATAAATTACCACTAGTTATTCTTAACGCGTAATTTTTTAATTTTTCATTTTTAATTTTGCCTTTTTTATGATATAATATGCCTGATTTAAAAATAAAAAAATTATGAAAAATTTTGAAAAAGTTTATGTTGTCACAGTTGATATGGGTTATGGTCATCAAAGAGCTGTTTACCCTCTAAAAGATATTGCTACAGTGCCAAATTCAATTGATTTAAGTGAATATAAAATAATCAATTGTAATAATTATCCGGGAATTCCAAAAAAAGATGAAAAAAAATGGAAAAGTCAACAAATTTGGTATGAAAGAATTTCACGCATGAAACATTTGCCAATAATTGGAAATAAAATTTTTGGGATTATGGATTTTTTTCAAAGAATTCAAAATTTTTATCCAGCTCGAGATTTGTCAAAACCAACTTTGCAATTAAAATTAGAATACGCAAAAATTAAACAAGGCTTAGGCAAAGATTTAATAGAAAAATTAAACAAAGAACCTTTGCCAATGATAACTAGTTTTTTTACGGCAGCTTATTTTGCTGAAGAATACGGTTATAAAGAAGAAATTTATTTGATTTGTTGTGATGCTGATGTTTCTCGAGCTTGGGCTCCACTTTATCCCAAAAAATCCAGAATAAAATATCTAGTTCCAAATCGTCGAGTTAATGAAAGATTAAAATCATATGGTGTAAAAGCAGAAAATATTTTTATCACTGGTTTTCCTTTACCAAAAGAATGTGTTGGAAGAGATTTAAAAATTTTGAAAGAAAATTTATTAAGACGAGTAACTCACTTAGATCTAGATTCTCGTTTTAGAAAAAAATACCACCATACTTTGGAAGAATTTTTTGGAAAAAAAATAAGTTTAGCAAAAAATGGTCATGAACCAATTCATATTATGTTTGCAGTTGGTGGTGCTGGAGCTCAAAGAGAATTAGGAATTACTATTGCTGATAGTTTAAAAAAAGAAATAATTGCCGGTCGAATAGAATTAACTTTAATTGCTGGAGTAAAAAAAGATGTTTGCCGTTATTATCAAGAAGAATTAAAAAAAATAAATTTACTTGATAGAAAAAATGTTTCCATTATTTTTGCTGAAGATAAAAAAGAATATTTTAAAAAATTTAATCAAGTTTTAAATAAAGCGGATATACTTTGGACAAAACCAAGTGAATTATCTTTTTATGTTGGTTTAGGAATACCGATAATTATGGCTCCAACTATCGGAGCACAAGAAAAATTTAATCAAGCTTGGTTGGAAGCTATCGGTTCTGGAGTAAGACAAGAAGATCCACAATATACAAACGAATGGCTTTTTGATTGGTTAAAATCAGGTTGGCTTGCCCAAGCAGCTTTTGAGGGAGTTTTTGACGCACCTCGTAATGGAGTTTATCATATTGAAAAAATCGTTTTAGAAAATAAAAAAAGCGAGATTGAAGATTTACATTTATTATAATTTTTTATGAATTGGTTTTTTATTGCGTTTATTGGTTATTTATGCCTGGCTCTGACTTTTATTTTAGATAAATTTATCTTGGAAAAATCAGTCCCAAAACCTGTTGTCTATACTTTTTATTCAACTGTTTTTTCTTTTGCTATAATTTTAGTATTTCCTTTTGGTGTCGAATTTTTAAATAATATTTTTGATTGGTTTATAGCTATAATTTCTGGATTAGCTTTTGGTTTTGCGATGTGGACACAATTTTTGGCTGTAAAAAACAATGAAGCCTCTCATATTAATCCTTTTTTGGGCGGTTTTGTAACTATTGCTACTTATTTATTATCTAATCATTTTTTGAATGAAAAATTAACTGATTCTCAAATTTTTGGAATTGTTATTTTGATTTTTGCTTGCTTTTTGCTTTCTTTTGAAAAAACTAAAAAAACTAAATTCAGTTATAGCGGATTTGTCTGGGCTATTGTCTCAGGTTTACTTTATGCGATTTCTCATGTTTCAGCTAAATATTTATATAATATTTATCCGTTTTTAACTGCCTTGGTTTGGTCAAAATCTAGTGTGGGAATTTTATCTTTATTTTTATTATTTTCACCTACAGTTTTAAAAAGTTTTAAACACCAGAAAAAAACAATTAAACAACAAGAGGCAAAAGCAAAAAAATTTTCTTTAGTAATTGTTAGTAGTGCCAAAATTTTAGGTTTATTAGCAGTTTTTTTGATTCAATATGCTTCGGCAATAGGCTCGGTTTCAATTGTGATGGCTATGAGTGGATTACAATATGTTTTGATGTTTTTATTAATAATTATAGCTACTAAAATAATTCCAAAAATTTTTAATGAATATTTTACAAAAAAAGAATTGGTAATTGAATGGATAGCTATTGTTTTATCTTTGTTTGCTTCAATTTTTATAATTATTTAAAATATGAAAAAAATTCTTTATATTTTTTTACTTTTTATTTTTTTAATTATTGCTTTTTATTTATTTTTGCAAGCTAGTAGTTTAAGAAGATACAAAGTTAATTATGGTTTGAGTTTTAATCAAATTTATACTAATTATCTTGGGTTAGACTGGAGAAATGTTTATCAAGATATGATTTTAAATTTACAACCAAAATATATAAGAATTGCTGCCATGTGGAGTGAAGTAGAAAAAGAAAAAGGATTTTATGATTTTGCTGATGTGGATTGGATGATGAAAATTGCGGCTGAAAATAATGTTAAAGTTACATTAGTTGTCGGTCAAAAAGCACCACGTTGGCCAGAATGTCATGTTCCTGATTGGACAAATAATTTAACAACTGAAGAATATAAAAAAGAATTATTTGAATATATAAAAACAACCGTAGAAAGATATAAAGATAATTCAGCTTTGGAATTATGGCAAGTTGAAAATGAAGCTTTTATAAAATTTAAATTTGGTAATTGTCTTAATTATAAATCAGAATTTGTGGCTGAAGAAGTTGCTTTGACAAAAAAACTTGATGAAAAACACTGGATTATGATGACTGATAGTGGTGAACTTAGTACTTGGATGACAGCTTCAAAATACGGCGATATTTTTGGTTCAACTTTATATAGAATAGTCAGAAGTCCGAGTGGAAGAATTTGGACTTATGATTTATTACCACCAGCTTTTTATCGTATAAAAGCAATGCTTTTAAAAATTCCTTTAGAAAGATTTTATATAGCTGAACTTCAAGCAGAACCGTGGTTTAATAACGCTGATCCTTTAACTGAAGATTTAGCAACTCAGTCCGAAACAATGAATTTAGAAAGATTAAAGAAACATTTTGATTATGCAGAAAGAATTGGAGTTAATCGAGTTTATGTTTGGGGAGTTGAATGGTGGTATTGGTTAAAAGAAAAACAAAACAATCCAAATTATTTGGAATATATAAAAAATAAAATAAAATAATATGTTGTGGCAAAAAAATAGACCAATAGATAAAGAAACCAGCATCTTTAATTATAAAGGGATTTTTAAAAAAGAATTATCAATTTTCCAAGCTGTTGCTTTGGTTGTTTGTGGTACTGTAGGAGCCGGAGTTTTAGGAATCCCGTTTGCAGTTTCTAAAGTTGGTTTAAAAATGGGAATATTTTATATTATAATTTTAGGTTTTTTGATGATGGGATTGAATTTACTTTTAGGTTATGTAGCAGTAAAAACTAAACAAGAAATGCAATTAGTTGGTTTAGCTAAAAGATATTTAGGTAAAAAAGGAGAAATATTTATGACGGGAATTGTTTATTTGATGTTATTTGGAACTTTGCTTATTTATATAATTGGGGCAGGTGATATACTTTCAAATCTCTTTGGTTTAAATTCTTTTTTGTGGAGTTTAATATTTTTTATTTTTGCTTCTTTTTTTATTAGCAAAGGTTTGCGTGATGCAAAAACAATTGAATTCTTTGTTAGTCTGGCAATAATTACAATAATTTTGCTTATAGCTTATTTTTCTTTACCTCATTTAAATTGGGAAAATATAAAATATAGTAATTGGACAGATATTTTATTGCCTTACGGAATTATCCTTTTTGCTTTTCATGGTACCTCGACAGTTCCAGAAGCACATGCTCTATTAAAAAATCGTGATGCTGATTTTAAAAAAGTTATAATTTATTCTGGATTGATTGTTATGATCCTTTATTTACTTTTTACTTTTGTGGTGATCGGCGTAACTGGTAATAATACTACTCAGATCGCAACTATTGGTTTAGGTTCAAAAGTAGGCGAGTCAATGTATTTATTTGGAAATATCTTTGCTTTATTAGCCATGTTTAGTAGTTTTATTATGGCGGGTTTAGCTTTAAAAGATTCGTTAGTTTGGGATTATAAATTAAAAGAAAAAAGAACAAACATTATTGTCTTGGCTTTACCTTTGCTTCTTTTTTTGCTAGGATTTAGAGACTTTACAAAAGCAATAGATTTAGTTGGGGGAATTTTTATCAGTTTAGAAATGTTTATGATTCTTTTTATCTATTGGCGAGCAGCTAATGAAAAAAAAGAAATAGTTTGTAAATATAATTTACATCATACTTTATTTTTAATCATGGCTTTAATTTTGATGCTCTTGGTCGGAACTGTTTATAGTGTATTAAATATTTTTTAATTTTTATGTCAATTTGGCAAGTGCTTATTTTATCTCTAGTACAAGGCATAACTGAATTTTTACCAGTTTCTTCTTCTGGACATCTTATTTTATTACCAAAATTTTTTAATTGGGCTGATCAAGGTTTAGCTTTTGATACTATTATGCATCTAGCGACTTTATTGGCGGTAATTATTTTTTTTAGAAAAAAGATTTGGCGATTAGTAACAGCTGTTTTAAATCCGAAAAAAAATTTAGAAAAAATTATTGATAGAAAATTAGCTTGGCTAATTTTGTTAGCTTCTCTACCAGCTGGATTTTTTGGTTTTTTTTTAGCTGATTTTGTTGATTTACATTTACGTTCTAGTTTTTTAGTTGCTCTAAATTTAATTTTTTGGGCTGTAATTTTATTTGTAGCAGAAAAATATAATTTTAAGTTTGAAAATAAAAAAAATTTAAAAGATTTAAATTGGAAAGACTCTTTGTTCATCGGTTTTTTTCAAGCTTGTGCTTTAATTCCTGGAACTAGTCGTTCAGGTTCTACGATCAGTGCGGCTTTGTTTGATAAAATATCAAAAAAAGATGCTATTGAATTTTCTTTTTTAATTGGTATTCCAATTATTGCTGGAGCAGGTTTGACTCAACTTTTTGATTTGGTAAAAAATGGTTTAGAAAATATTTCTGTATTTCTGCTTGGTTTAGGTTTTTTGATAGCTTTTATTAGTGGACTTTTAGCAATTAAATTTTTATTGCAAATAGTAGAAAAATTTGGTTTTTTACCTTTTGTAATTTATAGAATTTTTTTAGCAATAGTAATTTTGTTTGTTTTATAGTTTTAAATTAAAAATGGTCAGTTTTGAATAAAATCGTTGTCTGTAATTAGTTGTCTGATTTAAAAAATTGGCGTAAAATTAACCTAGATAAGTTAATAACAAATATTACTAAATTAAAAAATGAATTTGATAAAAAAACAAAAAATAAATATATTCTTATGAAAGAAAAACAAACAATTGTCAGTGTCCTTGGTTCGGGAAATATGGGAACTGCCTTAGCTAAAGTTTTATCAGAAAATGTTAATATTGTGAAAATTTGGAATTGGGAAGGAGACAGAGAACCTTTGAGACAAATTATTAAATATAGAGAAAATAAAAAATATTTAAAAGGTTTTAAATTAGCAAATAATATTTTTGCTTGTTTTGATTTAAACGAAGTTTTAAAAGATTCTGAAGTTGTTTTTTTGGCTGTGCCAAGTTCGGCTGTTGAAAAAGTTATGATGGAAGCTGCGCCTTTTTTATCAGCAAAAGTTTTGTTAGTTGATTCATCAAAAGGAATTGATAAAAAAAATGGTGATTTAATAATTAAAACAATTGATAAAAATATAAAAAATCAAAAAATTGGTGGTATTTTTTCTTTATCAGGTCCGGCTGTTGCTAGACAAATGGCACAGAAAAATTTTACAGTGATGAATATTGCAGGGGATAATAAAAATGGAATTAAAAAAATAAAAAATATTTTAGAAAATGATTATTTGCGTTTGGTTGAAATAAAAGATAAAAATGGTTTGGAAGTTGTTGGTTCATTTAAAAACGTTTATACTATAGCTATTGGTTTGTGTGATGGTTTTAAATTTGATTTAAATACCAAAGCTGTTTTTGTTACGATGGCTTTAAAAGAAATGGAAAAAATTATTGAACAGTTTTCTGGAGATAAAAAAATGATTTTAGAATTGGCGGGTATCGGTGATTTTATTGCTACTGCTTTTTCAGTAGAAAGTCGTAATCGACGTTTTGGAGAATATTTGGCTAAAGGTTTAAATATTGATCAAGCTCAGAAAAAAATCGGTCAAACTATAGAAGGAATTGAAGCACTTGAAATACTCATGACTATTATTAAAAAAAATAAAATACAATTACCTTTAGCAAAAATGATTTTTGATTGTGTTTTTTCTGAAAACAAAAATAAAAAAGAAATTTTATTATCTTATTTAAAAAATAATTTTTAAAAAATATGGAAGAACAAAATATTATATTGAAAAAAAAGAAAAAATGGTACAAGAAAAAAAAGATTATTATACCAGCAATTTTAGTTTTGCTTTTAATAATTTTATTTTTTTATTTTGGAAAAGATAAAAATGCTCCAAGTTATGAAACTTATAAAGTTACTCGAGGAGATTTAGTACAAACAGTTGATGCAACTGGTAATGTAGAATCGGCTGATGAAATAGATTTACGTTTTGAAAGCGTTGGAAAAGTTGCAAGAATTTATAAAAATACCAATGACCAAGTCAAGCAAGATGATTTAATTATGGAATTGGAAAATGGAGATATGTCAGCTAGATTAGCTCAAGCCAATGCAACTTTACTCAAAGCTGAAGCTAATTTGAAAAAAGTTTTATCTGGGGAAACAAATTCTTATATAGAACAACTTGAAGCTAAATATACTCAGGCAGAAGCTAATTTACAACAAGTAAAAGCTGCGACTTCTGACGAAATTGCCAATGCGGAAGCAATTTTGGCTACAGCTGAAAATAATTTAAAATTAGCTGAAGGTGGAGAAGATAGTATAATTGTAAAAAATGCTTACGAAGATTTAACAGCCCAAATCCAATTAGCACAAGATTCTGTTTCTAATGCTTTGTTTAAGGCAGATAATATTTTAGGTGTTGATAATGATTTGGCTAATGATAGTTTTGAAGATTATTTATCTTCAATGGATAAAAGTAAATTACTTGTAGCTGAAAATAAATATAGACAAGCAAAAATAGCTCGTGATGATATTGATGAAAAAGTTTCTGCAATTTTATTTTCTCCTTTTGATTATGAAAAAATAAATTCTTTTTCTTCTGATATTTTAGCTGATTTGACAATTGTAAAAGATATGTTAGTAGCAGTTTCTCAAATGTTAAACTCAACAGTTGCTATTGGTAATTTGAGTCAAACAGAGCTAGACAGTATGAAAACAGGAATTCAAAGTGTTAGAACTGATTTGAGTTCTAATAATGTGAGTTTAATAAATTATGTTCAAGCAATTTCTGATGCTAAAAATAGTTATGAATCTTATAAAATTGCTTATGAAAAAGCAAAATCAAATTTAATTAATATAAAGTCAAAAGCTCTAGCTGACGTCGCTGCTTATGAAGCTTTAGTAAGTCAATCTTTAGCTTCTTATACTGATGCAAAAAATCCAGCTCGAGAAGAAGATGTATTGTCAGCTGAAGCTGGAGTTTCTGAAGCTAAAGCTGGAGTTAGCCAGGCTGTGGCTAGTTTAAATAAAACTAAACTTTTTGCTCCGATTGACGGAATACTTGGAAAAATAAATGTAAAAGCTGGTGAATATTCTAGTGCTTCGGATATTGCAGCGAAAATAATCAATCCACATTTTGAAATAAAAGTTGATGTGCCAGAAACAGATATTATAAAAATAAAAATAGGAGACAGCGCCCAAATAAATTTAGATGCTTATGGTGATGACGTTGTATTTTCTGGAAAAGTTTTGGAAATAGAACAAGGTCAAACTGTAATTCAAGATGTTATTTATTATAATGTGACATTATCTTTAGAAGAAAAACAGGATTTTTCCTACAATATCTTTAATGGTATGACAGCTGATGTAATTTTTTATACAGAGAAAAAAGAAAATACTTTGTTTATTCCACAACGAGTTATTCTTTCTGATGAAAATAATCAAAAATATGCACGTGTTTTAAATAATGAAAAACAAATTATTAATAAAAATTTAATTACTGGAATGAAAGGCGATGACGGATTTATTGAAATTGTGGAAGGTTTAGCAGAAGGGGATGAAGTCATTATTAGAACTATGTAAAAAATTATGATAAAAAAAGTTTTAAAGCAAATTTACAAAACAGCCAAACAAGAAAATGTTCAGGTTTATGCAGTCGGTGGTTATGTCCGTGATATTTTGTTAAAAAATAAAAATAAAAAAGATATAGATTTTGTAGTTATCGGTTCAGGTTTGGATTTTGCTAAAAAATTGGATATTGCTTTTAAACAAGAAGGTACTTTGATCGAATTCCCTGATTTTGATACTGCTCGTTATGTTTTTACCGAAGAAATTGCTCCTGGACAAAAAAAGAAACTTTTAGAAATAGAATTTGCCGGAGCCAGAAGCGAAAAATATGAAAAAAATTCTCGCAAACCACAAGTTATTAAAACTAATCTAGAAGAAGATTTGGCAAGACGTGATTTTACTATAAATGCGCTAGCTAGAGAAGTTTCTTTTTTTGGTTTAAAGAAAAAAATTATTGATAAATACGATGGCCAAAATGATTTACAGAAAAAAATATTACGTACGCCTTTGAATCCAGATGAAACTTTTTCTGAAGATCCTTTGCGTATGATGCGTGCAGCTAGATTTGCTAGTCAATTAAATTTCAATATAGAAAAAGAAACTTTTGAAGCAATAAAAAGAAACTGCAAAAGATTAAAAATAATTTCAGCCGAAAGAATTCAAGAAGAATTTTTAAAACTTTTATCAACTCCTAAACCTTCAATTGGTTTGTGGATTTTGTTTGAAACTGGTTTATTTGCTGAATTTATGCCAGAAATTATTGAACTTGAAGGTGTGGAAGAGGTTTATGGTCATAATCATAAAAATAATTTAGAACACAGTTTTAAAGTTGTTGATAATGTAGCTTTATTTTCAGACAAAGTTTTTTTACGTTTAGCAGCTTTACTTCACGATATAGGAAAACCAGGTACAAAAAAATATGATAAAAAAAGAGCTTGGACTTTTGACATGCATGAACATTTGGGTAAAAAAATTAGTCGTGATATTTGTAAAAGATTAAAAATTAGTAAAAATGATACTGAATATATTTTAAAATTAGTTAGATTTCATCAACAGCCAATAGCTCTTATGGATGAAGGAGTAACTGATAGTCCGATTCGTCGTTTGATTGTAAATTTAGGTGATGATTTACAAGACTTATTGATTTTGTGTCGGAGTGATATCACAACTGGAAATCAAACAAAATTAGCTAAAAGATTAAAAAATTATGATTTGCTAGAAAAAAGAATTGCCGAGGTTTTAGAAAAAGATAAATTACGTGCTTTTCAATCACCACTCAGAGGAGAAGAAATAATGGAATTATTAAATATCAGACCATGTCCTTTGATTGGTAAAATAAAAAAAGAAATAGAAGAAGCAATTTTAGATGGGAAAATTGCTAATGAATATGAAGAGAGTAAAAAATATTTTTTTGCCATAAAAAATAATTATTTAGCAGAAATTGAAAAGTATAAAAATCAATCTTAAATATCAATAAAATATGAATGAAGTTTTAATTGCCATTAAAGATTTAAAAAAACAATTTGAAAATGAAGAAGTTATTACCAAAGTTCTTTATGGTATAGATTTGGAAATTCGTAAAGGAGAATTTTTAGCTATTATGGGTCCTTCTGGTTCTGGAAAATCAACTTTAATGCATATACTTGGTTTTTTGGATACACTTTCTAGTGGAAAATATTTTTTTGCTGGTTTAGATGTAAGTGAATTAGAAGATATTGAATTAGCTGCGATGCGTAGCAAACAGATTGGTTTTATTTTTCAATCTTTTAATCTTTTACCAAAAAGTACTGTTTTGGAAAATGTAATGTTACCTCTTTTTTACAGTAATGTTTCGAAAAAACAAAGAATAAAGAAAGCTTTGGAAGCTATTGAATCTGTTGGTCTTTCTCATCGGACAAATAATTTATCAAATCAATTATCAGGTGGAGAAAAACAAAGAGTAGCTATAGCACGTGCTTTGGTAAATGATCCATCAGTTATTTTTGCTGATGAACCAACAGGAAATTTAGATTCAAAATCTGGTTTGCAAGTTATGAAAATTATTCAAGATTTAAATCTAAAACACGGTCATACTGTTATTTTAGTTACTCATGAAAGTGATACTGCAAACTATGCTGATCGTATTATAAATATGAAAGACGGTTTGATTATTAAAGATGAAAAAAATAAGAATCGAGTTTTTGCTGATGAAAATCAAGAGTTAAAAAAATAATTTTTTATGTGGGATTATATTAAAAATGCTTTTAATATTTTTTTTCAAAATAAAATGAGAACTTTTTTGACCATGCTCGGAATTATTATTGGTATAGCGAGTGTAATTATTATAATTTCGGTTGGAGAAGGAACACAAAGTTTGGTTATTAATCAGATTCAAAGTCAGGGTTCAAATTTAATCGCAGTTTTTCCTGGAAATAGTGACGATGATGGTCCACCGGTTTCTGTTATGGGTATTGTTATCACTACTTTAAAATATGATGAAATAGTTTCCATGCGCGATAATGACCAATTGCCACATGTCAAAGAAACAGTAGCTTATGTACAAGGAACAGATACTTTAAATTGGCAGGGTAATAAAATGGATTCAACTTTTGTTGGTACTTCGTATTCGATGCCACTTTTGGATGATTCAAAAATGTATTTAGGAGATTTTTTTTCCGAAGAAGATGAAAAAACATTAGAAAAAAAAGTTGTGATTGGTTATGATGTTTGGAAAGAACTTTTTGGCGATAAAAATCCTATCGGAGAATCAATTAAAATTAAAAAAAGTAATTTTAAAGTAATTGGCGTTTTTGAAAAAAAGAACGCAGGTGGTTTCGCTAATGTAAATAAACAAATTTTTGTTCCGATAACTACAGCTCAGCAGATTTTACTCGGTATAAATTATGTGAGTTATGCGAGAATGAAAATTGATGATGTTAAAAATATTGATACATCAATTGAAGATATAAAATATTATTTACGCGATAAACATGATATCGCAAAAAACGAGCCAGATGATTTTAAAGTTAACAGCCAAAAAAATGCTATAGAAACTTTAACTACAATTACTGATACAATTACTTGGTTTTTAGCAGGAGTCGGAGCTTTAGCGCTTTTAGTTGGTGGTATTGGAATTATGAATATTATGCTTGCTTCTGTTCAAGAAAGAACTAGAGAAATAGGTTTACGCAAAGCAGTTGGCGCAAAAAATAAACAAATTTTGCTTCAATTTTTGATTGAAACGATTATCTTAACTATTACTGCTGGAATCATTGGAATTTTGTTTGGAATTTTTGTATCTTTTTTAATTGCTAAAATTGCATCTTATTTTGGTTATGATTGGGATTTCAGTGTTTCTGTTTTGGCTGTTTTTGTTAGTGTTGGTATTTCAACTTTGGTTGGTTATTTATCAGGAATATTACCAGCTTTGCGAGCTGGAAAATTAAATCCTATTGAAGCTTTACGTTATGAATAAAATTTTTAATAATTTTTATCTTGGTTTTAGATCTTTATTAAAACAAAGATTACGAACAGCTTTGACTGTTTTGACTATTAGTATCGGTATAGCTTCAGTGATTGCTGTTTTTTCTGCTGGGGAAGGATTAAATTATTTAGTACGCGAACAAGTAAAAAAGTTTGGTGATAATTTAATTGAAGTAGAAGTAAAAGTACCAAGTGTAAAACAAAATTCTTCGGAAAATGCTGGTGGTATGGCGCAAGGAATTACGATTACGACTTTTAAAAATTCTGATATAGAAAAAATTCGGGCACATAAAAATATTAGTTATGTTTATGGAGCGGTGATGGGCCAAGAAATAATTAGTTATGCTGGAGAAATAAAAAAGTATTATTTGCTTGGTGTTGGTTATGAATATGAAAAAATTAATAAAGCTAAAACTATTTTTGGTCGACAAATTTCTGAAGATGATGAAAATAGTTTAGCACAAGTAGCTGTTATTGGTTATGATGTTTGGAAAAAATTTTTTGGTGATCAAGATCCAACAGACAAAACAATTAAAATTAAAAATCAAAAATTTAAAGTTATTGGTGTTTATGAAAAACAAGGAGCAACTTTTATGATGAGTTATGATGAATATATTTTTTTACCAATTACTACTTTACAAAAAAAGATTCTTGGAACTGATTATTTAATGTATGCTTTTGCTCAAATCCAAGATACTGAAAAAATAAATGAAACAGTAGAAGATGTTCAGTATATTTTACGAGAAGAACATGATATTGATGATCCAAAAAAAGATGATTTTGCAGTGACAACTATGGACGAAGCTCTGGAAATGTTAGATAAACTAATTAGTACGATTGCTATACTTATAGTTTCTGTTGTTTGTGTGTCTTTGCTTGTCGGAGGTATTGGAGTTATGAATATTATGTATGTTTCAGTTGTTGAAAGAACTTTTGAGATTGGTTTAAAAAAATCTCTTGGAGCTACAAAAAAAGATATTTTGAAACAATTTTTATTTGAATCAGTCATAATTACTTTTATTGGTGGAGTTTTAGGAGTAATTTTAGGAGCTTTGCTGAGTTTTATTGTTGCTAAAATCGCGATATATTATGGGCTTGATTGGGTTTGTATCATAACTTCTTATTCCATCTTGATTTCTTTAATTTTTTCTACTTTTATTGGTATTGTTTTTGGTGTTTATCCTGCTAAAAAAGCGGCTAATCTAAATCCTATTGAAGCTTTGAGAAGAGAGTAGTTTCCTAAATTTAGATTGCCTTTTTATTGAATTTTTGTTATAATATCTCCATATGATAATCGAATTTTGGAATCAATTTTTATTTATACCTTTATTCAATCTTTTGATTTGGATATATAGCAATGTGACTGCCCAGAATTTGGGTTGGGCAGTTGTTTGTCTAACTTTATTTATTAGATTAGCTATTTTACCTTTTTCAATTATTGGAGAAAAAAATGCTTTAAAAAATGAAAACTTAGAGAAAGAAATTGAAGATATTGCTAAATCCTATAGACATGATCCAATTTTACAAAAAGAAGAAATTAGAAAAATTTTAAAAAAGAAAAAAGTTAGTGCTTGGGCGACAGTAGTTGTGATTGTTATGCAAGCATTAGTTTTTTTACTTTTATATCAGGTTTTTGTACGAGGAGTTACTGGAGAAAAAATGTTATTTTATTTATATGATTGGAATGATTTTCCTGGAACTATAAATATTTATTTTTACGGATTTGATTTGAGTCAAAGACATGAGATAATTTGGCCACTTTTGGTAGCTTTGTTATTAGCTTTTGAAATTTATATTGATTTTAGTAAAAAGAAAAAAGTTTTAGATTTGCATGATTTATTCTTTTTTATTTTATATCCAGCATCTATATTTTTGTTTTTATGGTGGCTCCCAATGGTAAAATCACTTTTCTTTTTTACAACAATTTCTTTTTCAATAATTGTAAAATATTTAGTTATTGGTTTTTTAAAAAATAATAAGAAATAAAATTTAATTTTAATAAAAAAATATGGCAGCAGATTTGGACAAACTAATGTATTCATTTGTCATGGAAGATGTTTTGAAAGGTTTTTTTATTCATGTTCCACCAGGATACGTAGCTTGTGTTTATGATCTAGGACGCGGAGTTTTAAAAAAAGTTTTAACTCCAGGTCTACATTTTAAAATACCTTTTTGGCAAAAAGCTAAGCTTTTTAATATCCAAACTTTAGAATATGGTATTAGTCGAGATTTCAATATTTTGAATACTAAAGCTATGGGAGATTTACCGATTGCAGTTGTGACTAAAGATGACAAAAAGATCGCTGTGGAAGGAACTTTGCTTTTACGATTGGATATTCATCAAATTCCTCATATTTGGCAGACTATCGGAGAAGATTTTGTAGAAAAGATAATCCGTCCTACGATTAGATCTAGAATGCGTATGGTGGCAACTCGTTTTGATTATTCTGATTTAGTTGCTGGAAAAAGAGATTCTGTAGAAGTTGAATTGAAAAATGAATTAGAAAGGATTTTTTATCCACGAGGAATTTTTATTGAAAACGTGCTTTTAAGTGAAATTGGAATGGTAGAAAAAAAATAATTTTTTTAAAAAAAGACAGGCAAATAAAACCTGTTTTTTTGTTTTTTATTATTATAACAGAAATAACTAAAAGTCGAAAGTAGAATGTTAAAATTATTTTTTAAAAAATGTTTTTTGTAGTAATAATAAGTTATTAAATTTAGACATGGTCAAAAACAAATAACAATCATTTTGTCACTCTGAGACTGAGCCAAAGAGTCCCTTAGATAGTGAATTTTCATTAATTATTTTAAAATCTTGAAATAATGAATTAAAAACATCTAACCTGCCTGCTGGTAGACAGGAAAGGGGGTTATATAAATAAATTTATTTTTAAAATAACCCCACCCTAACCCTCCCCTAATAGGGGAGGAAATGCTAAATTCTAAAATCTAAATTCCTAATTTTTTTGGTTTTTCCACACCCCCCCCCACAGAACTTCTTTAAATCAAATATCTATGATATAATGATGAAGTAAAAATAAATAAACAATTATCCAGATATTTTATGTTAAAAAAATTATTATTTAAAAATAAAATAAATATAGCTATATTTATTTTATTTTTTGGTTTCTTCTTTGCTTCAAACATTGGGTTAACTAATAACATTGCCAAAGCAGAAGACACTGTTTGTCCTCTTACCACCAATCAAGATTTTAGACTAGGGGATATTCACGAAGACATAAGATTATTACAAAAATATTTAAATAATAATGGATATGTTTTAGCATCTTCAGGACCAGGTAGAGTAGGAGGAGAAACAAATTATTTTGGTTATTTAACCCAAAGTGCTCTAACTAAGTTTCAACAAGCTAAAAATATTAAGTCAAACAATCTAGGTGTTTTAGATCTAGCAACTAGAGACTATTTAAATTGTACTAATAATGATGAATATAGTAATAAACTAATTAAATATAATGATTCGCCAAAAATATACAAAATAGAAAATAATTTAAAACGTTGGATAGTAGATGAAGCTACATTTAATTATTATAAATTTGATTGGAATAATATAATTTTAACTAGTAAATTTTTTGCAACAGGAGAAAATATTGATATATTCGTTCAAAGTGAATCAGTCTCGGATGGAAACAATAACAGTAAAACAGAAAATATTAATACCGATGAAAAATATACTCTTGGCGGTAAAATCACTGGATTAAATTATGATATTACTTTGAAAAATTTTATTAACAATGACAAATTAGTAATTAGCTCTAACCAAAGTAGTAATTTTGTTTTTAATAATAAACTAACGCTAGGAGAAGAGTATGACGTTAATATTATAGATGATAAAAATAATCAAAAATGTTATTTAAAAAATAACAGTGGAATCATAGCTAAAAATAATATAGATAATATTGAAATAATGTGTGGAGAAAAAACCGCATTAAATTATAATCCATTTACTTTTGTCTTTAATTCACTTCCTTTATACACTCTTACATATAGAGCAGGTAATAATGGAAATTT